>Ga0209370_1000102_pt1 | contig 195246 bp, 194 predicted proteins | sample AgamicAtPrz_FD_187164 | JGI IMG/M metagenome (GOLD analysis project Ga0209370, IMG submission 187164) | Agave microbial communities from Guanajuato, Mexico - At.P.rz (SPAdes) (version 2) | ecosystem: Host-associated > Plants > Phyllosphere > Phylloplane/Leaf | place: Guanajuato, Mexico...
ACTCCAATGCTTTCAACTTCATGAGTTTCCTGTCCGCCAGCGTCGACCCGCGCACCGGTCAGTACACCATCGCCATCGACCTGCCGGAACTCAAGACCAACGACCTTTGCGGCCCCGCCGTACCGCTGAAACTGGTGTTCAACCCCCTCAACAAACTGGACTCGGGTTTTGGCGTCGGCTGGAACCTCAACCTGTCCCAGTTCACTCCCGGCGACCGCATCCTCGCCCTGTCCACCGGCGAAACCTTCAAGGTCACCGGCAGTGGTACCACGCCTGAGATCAAGGAAAAGAAACTCGACAGTTTCCACTTCTTCAATGACGGCAACGACATCTACCGGGTCGTGCACAAGGCCGGCTTGATCGAAACCCTGAAGGTCGGTGGCAGTGGCGATGAAGAGGTCGCCCTGCCCGTGCAGATTCATGCCGCCTCCGGGCACAAGGTCGATTTGTTCTACACAGGCTTTGGCAACGGTCAGCGCCTGGAATCGATCAGCGACGACTTGGGCTCGCTGCTGCAGATCAACCGCTCCAGTGATGACTCCTGGGTCGAGTTTCTGCTGCACCCGGAGGCCGGCCCGGGCGGCAAGCCGCTGGCGCGCTTCGAACTCAAGCTGAACCCCAGGCGTGAGGTGGTCGAGATCATCCTGCCCACCGTGGAGAAGGCCAGCTGGCGTTTCGACTATCAGCAGGTGCGCGGCCTGAGCTGCATCACCGAGGTCAAGACCCCGGCCGGCGGGCGCGAAGCCATCGAATACCTCGACGACGGTCATCCTTACCCGGGCAATACCGGGCGGGTGAACCTGCCACGGGTCACTCGTCATCAACTCTTCCCCGGCTTCGGGCAACCGCCGATGGAAGTGACCTACGAGTACACCCTGGAAAACTTCATCGGCAATGGCTCCAACATCAATTGGGAAAGCAACGGCCTGGACCAACTGTACAAGACCGATCGCAGTTACACCTACGGCTCTACCGCCAAACATAAAGTCGGCGGCGGGACAGTGCGCACGGTGCAGCGCACCTTCAACAGCTTTCACCTGCTCACCGAGGAACGCACCACCCAAGGCGATTGCGTGCAGCGGCTGATCAACACTTATCACACCGTTGAAGGGACCTTCGAGCAACAACCGGCGTATTTCCAGCTGCCCAAGACCGTGGAGAAGCGCTGGGAACTCATCAGCGATGTTACCCAGGCCCGCAGCGAAACCCTGACCACCGACTACGACAACTTCGGCAACCTGCTGGAGGAACGCGAACCTAACGGTGTGCGCACCGTGTACGAATACTACCCGGTAGGTGGTTACGTGGATGACGACGGCGATGTGCACTGCTCCAAGGATCCGCAGGATTTTGTGCGTAACCTGCGCAGCCAGACGGTGTACCCGGCTGAGGGTCATGAAGGCCAGGCGCCGGTCCTGCGCACCCGGTATCGCTATGTGGAATTGCCGCCGCTGGAGGAAACCCTGAGTGAGGGCTTCCTGGCTGTATGCAACGAAGACCTGTCACAAGTGCTGGACACCACCGAGATCACGTTGCAGAACACCCGGCGCCGCTATCTGAACATGCCGGACAAACCTTTCCTGCACGGTCGCCCGGATAGCCAGGAAGAAACCCTGTATGACAAGGACGGCAGGGGCAAAACCGCCTCCGTCAGCTGGCGCTATAGTCAGGTCGATGGAGAGCTGGGGGCCAAGACACTGCACCAGACAGTAGAGACCCTGACCGGGTACAACGGCAGCCAGCAGGTCACCACTTCACAAGTCTCCCGCTTCAACGGCGAAACCGTGCAGCAGGAGAATATCGACGGCGTTAAAACCGCCTACCGGTACGACGTACTGGGCCGACTGCTGGAAGAACGCACGGCTGTGGACACACCGGTCGTAGCTTCCCAGCACTACGTCTATGACCTGACGTCTGCAGACGGGCAGCAAGCCGGACAAGAGCAGACTGATGCCAAAGGGGTCAAGACCCGGCTGCTGTTCGATGGCGCCAACCGGGTCATCGCAGAGCAGCAGCAGCGACGGGACAGTGAAAGCGGCAAACTCGTCTGGCGCCAGACCTACGCCGCCCAGCATGATGCCCTGGGGCGCAAAGTCAGCGAGACCGTCTGCGACTGGCTGGCCGACGCGCCTTTGCCCTTGACCAGTCATTTTTCCTATGACGATTGGGGCGCGGTGTGCCGAGCCACCGGGCCCGACGGCGTGACCCAACTCAACGAGCAGCGGTTCGAAGGCAACCGCCTGATCATCTGCACCTGGCAGGAACATGTCGAACGGCCCAATGTGCGGACCCAAAGAAGCGAGACCCATTACAACCTCTTTGAACAGCCCGACAAGGTGCGACGCCTGGACGCCCAAGACAATACGGTGGGCTGCCAGGACTATGCCTACGACGGCTACGGCAATTGCGTGCGCGAGGTCGAAACCCTGAGAGACCCACAGAGCGATACACCGCAAGATCTACAGCGCACCACTCGATACGCCTACGATGCCTGGGGCCGCATGCTACGAACTGTGCTGCCGAACGAAGACTGCATCGAGCGCACCTTTGCCGACTACAGCATCAGTGAATTACCTACGCTTTTGCAGGTGACGCCCGGTAACGCTGCGCAACCGGTCGTAGTGCCGGGTACCCAGCAATTTGACGATCTCGAGCGGCTGACCGAACGCAAGGTGGGTCTACGCAGTGAGTTCTATCGTTACGAGGGCGGGCATATACAGCCTCACCAACGGATCACTCCCGGCAATCAGACACTGACCTACCGCTACAATCTGCCGCTGACCCAGCAGCCCTTGGCCATCACGATGGCCGAAGGCCCCGAATCCACCTATGAATATGACCCGCTGAGCGCCGCCATCACCCAGGCCATCAACGATCAGGGTCAACGCGACTATGAGTACACACCAGAAGGCCACCTGGCCTCGGAGCGTTGGCACGACAGCCACGGCATCGATCAAAACACCCGTCATCACACCTCACTGCAAGGCAGGCCATTGCGCCGCGAAGACGATGGCGCAGTGCCAACGCAGTACCAGTACGACAGCGCGGGCAGACTGATACAGGTTACCCAGGGTGAACTGGATGGCCTGAAAGCCGAGTTCTCCTACAACCTCGATGGCCTGCTTGAACGCAGTACCAGCACCGACCTGGCCAACGGTCATCGCCTGGTCACCGAGCTGGAGTACGACGAGCATGGCCGCGAAATCAAACGAACCCTGCGGGTAGACGGCGAAGCCGACAGAGTCCTGTCCATGGTCTGGCAAGACGACGATCAATTACGCAGCCGTCGCCTGGAAAAAGCCGGCCAGACATTACTGGAAGAACATTTCAAATACGACTCACGTAACCGCCTGACCCACCACACCTGCACAGGCGAAGCGTTGCCGACCGACCACTATGGCAATGCCATTATCGAACAGGTGTTCCGCTTCGACGCCCTGGACAACATTGAACGTTGCATCAGTCGTTTTGCCGATACCAGCAGCGACGACGCACGTTTCACCTATGACGCGGATGACCCCTGCCAACTGCGAGAAGTCAGCCACAGCCACGCTGCGTATCCGCAACTGCAAACCTTTGGCTACGACGCCGAGGGTCATCAGCTCAACGATGGACAAGGTCGGCGGCTGCGCTACGACAAGCTGGGTCGCTTGCTGGAAGTGCGCAGCGCCAATGATGCGCTCTCGCTGATCAACTACCGCTACGACGGCCATGACCAACTGGTTGGGGTGCGCCACGGCAGTGAACCGGAGGCCCTGCGTTTCTATCAGGGCTACCACCTGAGCTACACCTTGCAAGACGACGTGCTGATCCAGTTTTTGTACGACGGTGATCGCCCATTAGGCCAGCAGGCACCGCAAGCGACCGATCAAAGCATGCTGTTGCTGACCGATGCCGCCAATAGCGTGATCGGCGAGCAGCGCGTGGACGGGCTGCATGAAACCACCTATAGCGCCTATGGCGAGCGCCGCGAGGACAATGGCCTGAAGGGGTTGCTGGCCTTTGCCGGAGAAGTACGCGAGACCGTCATTGGCTGGTATTTGCTGGGGCAAGGCTACCGCGCTTATGACCCGGGGCTGATGCGCTTCCATAGCCCAGACTCGCTGAGCCCCTTCGGCACCGGTGGCCTGAACCCCTACGGCTATTGCCGGGGTAACCCGATCACCTGGCGCGACCCCAGCGGACACCGTGCCCAGCCGGTTACACCGTATCGAGACGAGGATCCGCCTTATCGGGATCCTATCGAAGAGCCCAAGAAAAGCGTAGGCGTTGCCCAATGGATCGGCCTGGGTGTGGCGGCGTTGTTCCTGGCTGCCACGGTGATAGCGATGCCCTGGAGCGCGCCAGCTACCATCGGCCTGACCACCTCCTTTGTAGTCGGTCTGGTCGGGATAGGTGTCCAGGCAAGCGGTCTTGTGCTGCAAGCTTATGGCACGTTCACGTACGACGATTCCTTGACCGCTATCGGTGGTTCGATAAGCGGAGCCGGCGGATTGCTTGCGGGGTCCGGGATAATGGCGGTAAGGGCCGCGCTGGCTACAGCCAAGGCAGCAGCGGCCGTCAAAGCAGGGGTTGGTGCTAGCGCTACGATGCTCGCGTCGTTAACGAACGGGCTACCTGGTCCTGCCGGTCCTATTGGTCCTGCTGGTCCTCCTGGTGCTGCTGGTGCTGTTGGTCCTGTTGGTCCTGTTGGTCCTGCTGGCCCTGCTGGCCCTGCTGGTCGAGGAAATCGGGTATATGTATTTGTATCCCGCAGGAAACGCCTAGGAAAATCTGGGGGAATAGCAAAATCAGGTAGACCTAACACGAGACAAAAACAAAAAGATAAAGAAATGGCGACCCGCCTGGGAGCGGAGAAGGACATCGGTGACCCAAATGCATTGATAGTGCAGGAAGGGTCCCCCGCGCCTCCTGCTCAGGAAAAGGGTTTTATAGCGACAGCTTCCGGAGGGTTGATAAGGGTAAATCATTACAACCAACTGGCACCGGGCGCTCATCTACCCAAATTGACTTCCCGCTGAAACAGTAACGCCCCTCCCCCTAACTCCCGCAGCTTACGCTGCGGGAGTTTTCCCCTCGGCCTATTTCTGCGTCTCCAACCGGTATCCACGATGAGCTACTATGCAAAGGTCAAAAAGCCCACTGAACCTCCCCGCCTCAGTCAACCAACCGCAAATTCAATATTGGAAAATTGGGCACTGCCAGCGGTGGCCAGGTAACCCCGCCATCGAAACTGACATAGACCTTCCCCGTCAAAGGCCCTGGGCGTCGCAGCGAACTCAGGAAGATTTTTGACACCGTCACATCACCCCGCTGCCCAACCCCATAACTGACTTCCTGCTCAGTCACCTGGCGCCTTCGGATCGCGGAAAACTCAACCGCTCCCGACGCGCTGGTTCCGGTCATATTGATCATGATCCACTGGTCCGTCGTCATCAGTACCCACTTGGCAAGGGTCAACACTGCGCCTGTTTCCGGCACATTGCGCAGGCTCAAATCACCGCCGGAAAGCCCTTGGCATTGAACGATCGGGAATTCAGAACTGGCGACTGTCTGGATATTCAGCCTTCGCTTTACAGAAGGTAATTCATCGTCCTTGTGGTCGATGACACTGTAGGACAAGGGCAGGGTCTTGCCGATATACGCGGCAATCGAACTCATGGGAATCTGATAACGACGTGAACCTGCGGAGATCTCCCGGTCTGTCCGGTACTCCCCCACGCTACCGGGGTCACTCCACTGTACCCAGACCTTTTCCCCGGGGTAAATGACCGCTGTATCGGGAATTTCCACTACCGCCCCGGACAGATAGTTCAAGGGCCCCAACGTCTGCTGCTCCCCAGTTCCCGAGGCGTCCTCGACGCGAGGCCAAGGTAATACACGCGGGATCGGAGTGGCGTCCACATCCAGTTCAACCGCCAGAGAGTACTGGCTCCAGTTACCCGCCCGGTCCTGCACGCGATAGGACACATAGCGCAGGCCATTCCCCCGGTCCTGTATAAACTGGCTCGGAACCGTAAGTACCACCGGGTCAGCGTAGTTATTTTCGTCAAGCTCGATGATGCCACCACGATTCAAATCACCAGGGCTGCTTCCCCAGTACCAGGTAATCCGATCCCAGGGCCTGGGCGTCGTGTAGCCGGGCAGGTCAGCCTTCACCTCATCGCCGTTCAGCTCCAGATAGTGGGCAGTGAGCTTATTGGGCGGCAGGACTTCGGGGGGGAAAATCAGTTTACTGTTGGAGGCCAGTACCGGAGGGGTCGTATCCAGTGTAAATACCAGAACGTCGGACTCATCCCTCTCGTCGTTGTAGCCCCTCACTTTGTATTGCAGCCGATGTCGCCCGTCATTGCCACGCAGAAATGGCTGGCGCAAGGTCACATACCGATCCGATTCCTCGATTTCCTCATTGATCCAGGTACGACGATCCACTGGGGTGTCGTCATCGTCCAGAAACAGTTCAACCCATTCTTCATCCGCACACGGATCAGAGTTTTCCCATATCTCGAACCAGACCTTCAGGTCAGCGTGGGTGCTGGCTTCCGGAAGCAGATTGATCTCACCGCCTGGAATATTTTCGAGCAATTCTTCTATGACAGGCTCACGCAACGTTCTGCGGGGGCTGGTAGGCGACGTATTTTTTGGCTCGCTCATGAACATGACTCCTTAAAAAAGAGCGAGGAATAAAGGCCCTTGGCTTCATTCCCCGCACCCTATGAAAGAACATCAAAGTCGCACTGCTGCAGCCCGTCGCCTCCAGCCACGGTTACGTCATTGGTTTACCAGCTGTAGCGTACGCCCACGTTGGCCCCCCAAGGCTGCTCGATCTTGTTGCCGTTGCTGTAATCGAAATCGGCATGCACCGACACCTTGTCGGTCAGGGTCATGGCCACACCCGCCCCCAACTCGCCACGGGAGCCTGAAAGGTCATTGTTGAAGGTGTAGTCGTTCACCTTCACTTCGTTGTTCTTGGCAAATTCGTGGGCATAAGCCGCACGCAGGTACGGCTGTACCACTTTGCCTTCGCCCAGGTTGAAATTACGTCCCACTGTTGCGCCGACTTTGCCCAGCAAGGAATGGGTGCGATCACCCTCGGCGGACAAGCCGTTGTCCAAGTGGTAATCCTTGCCCTGGATGATCACGCCCGACAGTTGGGTGTAGGGCTCGACAAAATAATCATCGGCCAGCTTGATGTGGCGACCCAACTCCAGGGACGCACCCACGCCGTTGCTGTCGTAACGGCCCTTGGTTTGATCGCCGTCGCTGAGTCGGACCTTGGATTCGTTCTGGAAGCGGTTGAACTTGAGCACACCGTCGAAGTAGTAGCCGGTCTCGTCATCCAGCCAAGTGGTGTAGGCACCGAGGTAGTAACTGTCGACTTCGCCCGTAGTGCCACGGCTCAGGTCCAGGTCGGACTTGCTGTAGCCACCCAGCACGCCCACCAGCCACTGTCCGTCACCGGTCGGCAACGGCGCGTCGGCACCGAACGACAGGCCTTGCTGGACTTGTTTGTAAGCCACGCCGGAACTGGCGCTGACATCGAACTTGTTGCCGTAGGCACGGATCCAGCCACCAGCCTTGCCCTGGTCCCGACGCACTTCGCCCATGCGACTGCGCAAGGTGCTGAGTTCGCCGTACCAGACCGTCGGTGCGGCATTGAACAGCGCGATCACCGATTGGGTGCCCGGGCTGATGACTTTCGAGGCCGTATCCAGGTACCAGGCATTGTCGCCTTGCTTGATCAGGTCGTAGGAAAAAGCCCCGAGGTCCACCGCCCCGCCCTGCAGGGCAAACTCGGCATCACCACCGCCGATCAGGACCACCGGAATGGACGCGGCAGCACCCGGTTCGGAACCGCTGCTGTCCAGCGCTACCAGATGATTACCGGTGGCGGTGCCAGTCACTGTCAGCGTATCGACTTGCCCCGTGGCGAAGTTGGTGTGCATGAAGAACGTACCGTTGCCCGACAGCTCGCCCACGGTCAACTCGTAGAATTCACCCGCGTTGCCGAACTGGATGCCGCCGCCGTTCATGGCCAGCTTCTCGACTTCACCATCGCCGACCATCACCCAACGGGCATCGTTGTTCACCGCCAGGCTCTCCACGTTTTCAAGTTGACCGGTGAGCTTCGCAAAATTGTCCAAGACCACGTGGGCGCTACTGCCAGCCTCCACGATGACGTCGCCCACCAGTTGGCTGTTATCAACGTTGAAATTCACCTTGGAACCGTTGACGACTTCCACCAGATTGCCGTTGCCACCCACCAGCGTGGAGCCGTTATTGACTTCGATATTCACGCGCTCGGTGTTGGTCTGGGTCTGGCCGTCGACGAAGATCGCCGAGCCGGTCAGCCCTTCGACGCGGGAATTGTCCAGGACCAATGCGTTGTCAGCGGACAGGTTGAGGTCGGCGAACAGGTACGCACCGTTGAGCCCCCCGACGATCGTGCTGTCGGTGGCGGAAATCCTGCCGCCGAAACTTTGCACGCCGACTCCATTGGCGTTGCTGGCAGTCACGGTGGAACCGGCCTCGAGTATCAATTGGCTGCGGGCACTGAGGACTGCCCCCACTCGCCCGCCGACGATCTCGCTGTCGCTGACCACCGCGGTAGATCCACCGGTGGCTGAACTTGCCAGACGCAGCCCGACGTTGCTGCTGACGACTTTGCTGCCGTTGGCGATGGTCGCTTCGCTGCCGCCTAAATCGACTCCGTGGGCATTGCCTTGAGCGGTGACCTGGGTATCGCTCAGATTGATCGTCGACCCGCCGGACGCACGGATCTGGTAAGTCGTGGCGCCATTGGCCGTCAGCTTGCTTGCGGTCTCCACCAGATAATCGTCAGTCGTGGTGGTGGCATCAATGGTCTTGGACGCACCGTTTTCGATGAGTGTCTGCCCCAGGCCAGCCGGACTCACTAGCAACAATGGCGCGAGAGCCGCGAGCTTGAGGAAACGCGCAAGCGGCGTGATGGAGAATGAGTGGCTGACGGGCATGGATAACTCCTGGATAGACAAGCTGTCTGGCAACCGTCGAGCCTGGCGTCTTACTGCCTGGGCCCGGACGATCAAAAGGCGGCAATCCTAAGCACTCGCTTCCTGGATATATGTAGGATTTATCTCTGCATCTGTGAGACTTTTCTCATTACATCCGTATGAAATATCAATGCAGGTGCCCTCCTTTGAGTCCGCATCAGAGGGCACACCCGGGCGAAAACGCCCGGGAGCCGCTTACAACGTCAAGGTATCGGCCTTGGGATCTCGCACGGCGTGTTCGGCAGGTGGAAGGCTGTGATAGTTGTGAACGGTACCGATTCAAGTATTTCCGAGCCGTCATCGTGGAAATACTGGATCTTCGCCCGGCCTCTGCGATTCGTCGCTGCGTTCTCGTCATACAGCGGCAGGATATGGTCCACATAAGGCTCCACTCGAATGGTAAAGCCGGTAAGCGGTGTACCGGCAGCACCCAACACGTAGTTTTTCCTGAATATCGCGGCAACGATCGGATCTTCAGGGTCGCTCAGAAACTCCCCTTTCATGGGGGTGAAGACGAAATTGATTTCGTCACCGTCCTCGAGCACTCCGGTGAGGTCAGGAATGGCGACCTGGAGCGCACCATCGTCGTCAAGTACCGAGCAACCTGGATAAGGGGTAGAGATGGTCGGAAAACTCGCGGGTGGCAGTTCAACGGCTATGGCATTGACGTTGACCTCGGTTGGGGTGGATTCCAAGTCATTCTCAATGCCGGGCGCGCTCAATTGATAGTGCACCGGTACCTTGGGGCCATTGCCGCCGTCCTTGATGTAAGTCCAAGGGATCTCGACGGTTTCGTCGTCGCCAGGTGTATGCTGCGAATCATCGAAGGTGATCTGGGCCTCAACGACACGCGTGCCATTCCAGAAGAAATCGATGACATGGCCGTCAACCGCCTCGTCGTACCAGGTAAAGGTGAAGTTCGCCGCCTTGTCCTTGTCGGCCCGCGTCAACTGGTTGGTCCGGCTATCATCCCAATTTTTAACGACACCTAGCTTCAGGCTTGGATGCACCGGATTCGGCCAGCCGGGAAACGGCCAGGGAACCCACGGGATCGGCACCTCGAAGTTGACGTCGATATCAATGTCTTCAGGTCCGAATAGCCGGCCTTTACGCACGACGTGATAACTGATGTTGGTTTCCTTGTCGCCGACGGTGTTTTCGCCGTATTCCTCGAGCATGAGGAGTTTCGGTTCCACCGGGATCTCGATCCTGGCCGGTGGGTTAGGCCCAACAGGAGCGTCCTCCAGAGTCGTACCCCCCCATTTCAATCGAATGAAGTCATAGCTCTTGGGATTGTCATACAGGGGAACCCAAACGCTCACCCCCGACAAAGCATGCTCGACCACCAACGGCCCCGGGTCCGCTTGGGGGACCTCCGGTGCTTGCAGGTTGGTCGGTAGCGGCCCGAAGGTGAGGCTTATTTTCTGCCAAAGCGACAGCAGGCTGGGATTGGTTGCCTTGTCGATCAATGCGTAGATGAACACGCATTCGGCATCGCCGAACGCACGAACAAGGTCGCCATCGATTTCTATCTCAGTGTCCGTGATGCCCGGGGCGGGGACATAGTCGAAGAAAATAGGTGAGAGCCCAGCCGTATTGTCGGGAATATGGGCCGCGTCCACCAGATAAACGGCGATTTGATCAGTCGCTTGCCAATCCGCATAACCAGGAATCGTGGCCTTCAACTTGCTGCCGGGGACCAGGTTGGTGTCATCGAGTTCGGTGGTTGCAAACTCCAGTGCTTGCGGCGGGAGACGATCATAGGGTGGCACTCGATCGCAAATGAGCGGAGTGGTCGGAGATACGTCTGGGTCCTCTGCGTTATAGATATGATGGACAAACCTCACGCGGCACGGAGAGCTTTCCGGAAGATCCTTGACCTCGATGAGCATTGGATAGGGGAAGGTCTCCGGAAGGTCGTCACCACCCACAGGTACTATAAACTCATGTGCTGCCACGACCTCAAAACGACCATTGCCACTACGATCGAACTCGACCTCGACTGTCTCCGCTACGCCCCCAGGTGCCAGGGTATCCCACTTGGGAATTTTCACCTTCAACCCGTCCTTCAGGCTGGGGCCATTGAGCAGACCTGTGCTGATGTCCACTATAGGATGATCGATGATTATGTATTGATCGCCCAACCTCGACCGGTGCTCGGTGCGCTCCCTGAGATAAGCGCTGTTTGCCTCACGCCGCTTCGCTTTACTATCCGCACTTGCCATGCTATCGCTCTCCCATTGATTAGGTTCAGCCATTGATGCCCATGGCCATCCTGTTTTTCTGGCAGATCGATAACACCGGACACAACACAACGCTTCCCATCGCTCTGCACGGCAGCTGAGGCCTTGAGCGAATTAAGCACCGCTTTTGAAAGAGGTGATACTGTCAGAGTTTACAGGTCACCAGGCAGTTCAGACCAACACCATCCCCACCAGAACCGCCATTTCCAGCAACTCCAGCAAGGCCCCGGCGGTATCCCCGGTGCATCCCCCCAGCCTGCGCAACATCATCTGACGCAAACCAATGAACACCGCCGAAGCAACCACCAGCGCGACCACTGCACCCCACCCCGCCACCCACACACAACCCAGCGCGCAAACCAGCAACACCTGCCAACCCGCCCGCCGAGGCAGATGATCAGCCAGCGCCTGCCCCAACCCACCGGCCCGCACGTAAGGCGTGGTCAGGAACAACCCAAGCAACGCCCCGCGCCCCAGCACTGGCACGATGAGCAACGCCACTGTCTGCCCGTGTTCGATCAGCGCCAACAACGCGGTGAATTTGAGCAGCAGCACCAACACCAGGGTGATCACCGCGATCGGCCCGCTGCGCGGATCCTTCATGATCAGCAACGTGCGCTCGCGGTCGCCGAAGCCACCGAGCCAGGCATCGGCGCTGTCGGCCAGGCCATCAAGGTGCAGGCCGCCACTGAGCAGGACCCAGGCGGTCAGCAGCAACGCGGCGTGAAGCAGCGGCGGTGCGCCGGTCAGCAGTGCATCGAACAGCCAAAGCAGGCCGCCGAACAACAAACCCACCAGCGGGTAGAACAGCAGCGAGCGTCCCAGTTGTTCAGGCTCGGGCATGCCAGGCAGGCGCACCGGCAGGCTGCTGAGAAATTGCAGGGCGATCCAGAACGGCAACATTGTTCAAGCCACCTCTTTCAGTGCGGGGCCGGACGACACCTGAAGCGAGAACAACGCGCCGTGGCCGACTTCGACATTGAGCAGTTGCTCCCGTGGCAAGCCGCGGGCCTGGACCAGCAGCAGGCGCATCACGCCGCCATGGCTGATCAGCAAAACCCGTTGGCCGGCATAGACCGCGTGCAGGCGTTCAATGGCCGCCAGGACCCGAGTGGAAAATTCGAGCACCGGCTCGCCGTCGGGGGGCGTGAAGCTGTAAGGGTCGGCCCAGAACCGGCCCAGGGCTTCGGCGTCGGTGTCCATCAACGCCGCCGCGCTGCGACCTTCCCAGGCGCCGAAATGCAGCTCTTGCAGGTCTTTGTCCAAGTGCACCGGTACGCCGAGCCTAGCGCCAAGTTGTTCGGCGAAACGTGCGCAACGCTGCAAGGGTGAACTGACCAGTCGATCCCATGGCCCGCCCTGCTTCACCGCCGTGTGCATCTGCTCCCAGCCCCTGGTCGTCAAGGCATCGTCGAGGCTGCCGCGCAGGCCGCCGCCCAACTCGGTTTCGCCATGACGCAGCAGGTCCAGGCGCAGGGTCATGCCGGGCGGTCCGCCACGGCGGCTTCGGCAAACGTCGCCATTAGCCCATGAAGGTCACAGGCCAGGCGCAACAGCGGCACCGCCAATGCCGCGCCGCTGCCCTCGCCCAGGCGCAGGCCGAGGTCCAGCAGCGGTTCGGCGCCGAGGGTTTCCAACACATGGCGATGGCCCGGCTCGGCGCCGCGATGAGCGAACAGCAGCCATGGCCGGCACTCAGGATTGAGGCGCACCGCCACCAGGGCCGCGACGCTGCAGATGAAGCCGTCCACCAGCACGGCGACGCCTTGCTGGGCACAGGCCAGGTACGCGCCGGCCAACGCGGCGATTTCAAAACCGCCGAGGTTGGACAGGATCTGCAACGGATCCTTGTTCTGGGCGGCGTGCAGCGCCAGGGCGCGCTCGATCACCTGGGCTTTGCGAGTGACACCCTTGGCGTCGAGTCCTGTGCCCGGGCCGACCAGATGCGCCACCGGGCAATCGAGCAAGGCACAGGCCAGGGCGCTGGCCGCGGTGGTGTTGCCGATGCCCATTTCGCCGCCGATGAACAACTGTGTCCCGGCCGCGACGGCGCGAGCAACGCTGTCGCGCCCAGCTTGCAAGGCTTGCTCGCCCTGAGTCGCGGTCATCGCCGGGCCCTGGGCGAAATTCGCCGTGCCGGGCCCGACGTGCAGATGCCGCACACCGGGCAGATCCAGGGTCGGCGTCACGGTGCCCAGATCCACCACTTCCAACGAAGCGCCCAGTTGCCGCGCCAGGACGCTGATGGCCGCGCCGCCGCTGACGAAGTTGAGCAGCATCTGCCCGGTAACCTCCTGGGGAAACGCTGATACGCCCTCGGCCACCACGCCATGGTCACCGGCGAAAATCGCGATCCACAGTTGCTCCAGGCGCGGCTTGACCTGCCCTTGCAGGCCCGCCAGTTGCACCGCCACCGACTCCAGCTGGCCGAGGGAGCCGGCCGGTTTGGTCAGTTGCTGCTGACGCGCCGCCGCCTGCTCCAGGGCTTGGGTATCGACGGGTTTGCACGGTTCCAGCCACCAGCGGTGATTCATAACGCAGTACCTTTGAGAGTCAGGGGCAGGCCGGCGACAGTCAGCACGACGCGCTGACAACGTTCGGCCAGGGCTTGATGCAGCCAACCGGCTTCATCGACATAACGGCGAGTCAATTCGCCCAGGGGCACGACGCCCATTCCGGTTTCGTTGCTGACAAAAATGATTTCGCCGGGCAATGCGGCGAGGCTATTCAGCAGCGCTTCGCGTTCGGCGTTCAGTTGACTGGGGTCGTCGAGCATCAGCAGGTTGGTCAGCCAGAGGGTCAGGCAGTCCACCAGCAGGCAGCGGTCGGGCGCGGCGTGTTCCCGCAGCACTCGGGCCAGAGCCAGAGGCTCCTCCACCAGCGCCCATTCGGCTGGGCGACGGGCGCGGTGTTGGGTGATGCGGGCGTTCATCTCGCCGTCCAGGGGTTGGCTGGTGGCGATGTAGGTCACGGGTAACCCGCTGTCGGCGGCGAGTTTTTCCGCCAGGCGGCTTTTGCCGGAGCGGGCGCCGCCGAGGATGAGTTGGAGCATGGTGTTCTTACCTTTTGGATGATGGAGTTGCTACTGGCCTCATCGCGAGCAAGCTCGCTCCCACACTGGATCCCTCTGAGCATAAATCCCTTGTGGGAGCGAGCTTGCTCGCGATGAGGCCGGTATAGCCCCCTCAAATCCCACAAAGCTCACGCAACACCCCAACATCCAAATGCCGCTCCACCAGATCCGCCAACCGCTCGATGTCCCGCTCGCGCAACCCGTGGTAATCCACCACTTGCACGTCCTGCAACCCAGCCCAACGCAACAACGCGCTGCTGGCCGCAGGCGATTCGAACAGCCCATGCAAATAGGTGCCGAAAATCTGCCCGTCGAGGCTCCGGGCGCCGTCGCAGCGGCCATCGTCCAAATGCACCGCCGCGTGCTTCAGGGCTGGGCCGCTGGTCACGCCCGCGTGAATCTCGTAGCCGCTGACCTCAGCCTCTTCCAGTGCCAATCGCCCGCGCACGTTGCGCAATTGCTTCTCGCGTTCCAGCGTGGTTTCGAAATCCAGCAAACCCAGCCCGGCACTGGAACCCGCCGCGCCTTCCAGCCCCAACGGGTCGTGAACCTGTTGGCCGAGCATCTGCAAGCCGCCGCAGATGCCCAGCAATTTTCCGCCGTAGCGCAAGTGCCGTTGGATCGCGGTTTCCCAGCCGTTGGCCCGCAGGTAGGCCAAATCACTGCGCACGCTTTTCGAACCGGGCAGGATGATCAGATCGGCGGACGGGATGGCCTGGCCGGGGCCGATGAATTGCAGATCGACTTGCGGGTGCAGGCGCAACGGGTCGAAATCGGTGTGGTTGCTGATCCGGGGCAACACCGGCACCACCACCTTGAGCACCTGTTCGGCCTTGTCAGTCTGGCGTTGGTCGAGGCCGTCCTCGGCTTCCAGGTGCAGGTCCATCACGTAGGGCAGCACGCCGATCACCGGTTTGCCGGTGCGTGCTTCCAGCCAGTCCAGGCCCGGTTGCAGCAAGGCGATGTCGCCGCGAAAACGGTTGATGATGAAACCTTTGACCCGCGCCTGCTCGCTGGGCGACAGCAGCTCCAGGGTGCCCACCAGGTGGGCGAATACCCCGCCGCGATTGATGTCGGCGATCAACAGTACCGGGCAGTCCACCGCCTCGGCAAAGCCCATGTTGGCAATGTCGCCGGCGCGCAGGTTGATCTCCGCCGGCGAGCCCGCCCCTTCGACCATCACCACCGGATACGCGGCGCTCAAACGCGCGTGGGAGGCCAGTACCGCCTGCATGGCGATGGCTTTGTAGTCGTGATAGGCGACGGCGTTCATGGTGGTCACGGCGCGGCCATGAATGATCACCTGGGCGCCGGTGTCGCTGTTGGGCTTGAGCAGCACCGGGTTCATGTCGGTGTGCGGTTCGAGCCCGGCGGCCTGGGCCTGCACCGCCTGGGCGCGGCCGATTTCGCCACCGTCGGCGGTCACCGCGCTGTTGAGGGCCATGTTCTGCGGTTTGAACGGCACCACATCGACACCCTGACGCCGGACCCAGCGGCACAGCGCCGTCACCAAGGTACTTTTACCGGCATCGGAGGTGGTGCCTTGCACCATCACAGTGGTCATGAATGATCCTTGGCGTAGGCGTCGAAGGCTTGGTCCAGACGCTGGAATTCGCTGTCATCGGCCGGCAGCCCGAAGCGCAAGCTGCTGTTGTCCACGAACAGCCGCAGCAGGATGCCGCGACGGGCCATGAAATCGTGCAGGCCCTGGGCGCGTTCAGTGACCAGCCATTGGAACAATGCGCAACCGCCCTGGGGTTTGAAACCGCGGCGCTCCAGCAGCAGCGCAAGGCGTTGACTGGTTTCGTCGCAGCGTTGGCGCTGGCGGATGTGGGAGGCAGTGTCCAGCAGGCACGCCTGACCGAGCACCCGGGTCGGCCCGCTGACAGCCCAGGGCCCGACCTGTTCGGCGAGCAATCGCAGCAGATGCCGCTCAGCCAGGACAAACCCCAGGCGCACCCCGGCCAGGCCAAAAAATTTGCCGAACGAGCGCAGCACGATCAGCCCGACCTGATGGGCCTGGGCGGCCAGGCTCAGCTGCGGCGTGACATCCATGAAGGCTTCATCCACCACCAGCCAACCGCCACGCTGAGCCAGGCGCGCGTGCCAATCCAGCAGGCGTTCGGGACTCAGGCTCAGACCCGTGGGATTGTTCGGGTTGACCACCACCAGCACGTCGAGGCTGTCGAGAAAGAAATCCACTTCGCCTTCCAGCACTTCGCGCACGATGTAGCCATTGCGGCGCCAGGCCTCGGCGTGTTCGGCGTAACACGGCGACAGCACGCCGACCTTGCCGGCTCGACGCAGGCGCGGCAGCAGCTGGATCGCCATCTGCGAACCGGCCACCGGCAATACCTGGGTTGCCCCGTAGTAGTCGCAGGCAGCCTGTTCCAGGCCATCATCGGTTTCCGGCAGACGCGCCCAGGCCCGCAGGGGAATCGGCGGAACGTCGAACGGCCACGGCGCCAGACCGCTGGACAGGTCGAGCCAGTCGGCTTCGGCGATCCCGTATTGCCGTGCCGCGTTGCGCAGGCGCCCACCGTGTTCAAGCATAGAACTCAGCTCCCAGGCAGAGAATCAGCAGCCACAACCATACCCCGCGCTGCACCAATTGCCAGCCGCGATCGATGGAATCGGCACTCGCCGGTACACCTTCGCCCAACGGCGGACGCTGGTGCAGTTCGCCGTGATAAACCGCCGCCCCGCCCAGCTCGACACCCAGCGCACCGGCACCGGCGGCCATGACCGGCCCGGCATTCGGGCTGTCCCAGGTCGGGCCCTGGGTACGCCAGCACCTGAAGGCCAGCCGGGTTTTTCCCAGCAGTGCGTAGGTCAATGCCACCAGGCGTGCCGGAATGTAGTTGAGCACATCATCGATCTTCGCCGCCGCCCAGCCGAAGCGCTCGAAGCGCTCATTGCGATAACCCCACATAGCGTCGAGGGTATTGCTCAAGCGGTACAGCACCACCCCAGGCGCGCCCGCTACGGCGAACCAGAACAATGCGGCGAAGACCGCGTCGCTGCCGTTTTCCAGCACTGACTCGGTGGCGGCGCGGGCCACGGCGGTTTCATCCAGCTCGGCGGTCTCGCGGCTGACCAGGTAACCCACCCGCTTGCGCGCCTCATCGAGATCGCCGCCGCGCAGCGCCCGTGCGACCGGTTCCACATGCTCACCCAGACTGCGCAGGCCGAGGGCGCAATACAGCGCGAGGATTTCCACCAGCCAGCCGACCATCGGCGCCCAGGACAGGGCCGTTGCCAGCAAGGTCAGGGGCACCACGGCGATGAACCACGCGGTCACCCCATGGCTGCGCCAGCCACGCCCACCGGCATTGAAACGTTGTTCGATGCGGTCGGCAAAACCGCCAAACGCCACCAGTGGATGCCAGCGCCGGGGCTCGCCCAACAACGCATCCAACGCCACGGCGGCGGCACTGAGCAACGCCACGCTCATGGGCTGACTCCCCAACGATTTTCATACAACAGTTCATGCAACGGACGCGGTTGCGCCCAGCCTTCCAGGGCGAGCATCGGCGCCGGGTAAAAACCTTCCACCGGCCCCAGGCACAAGATTGCCAGCGGCTTGGCCCCGACAGGCAGGCCCAGCAGGTCGGCCAGGGCCAGGGGTTCGAACAGCGACACCCAGCCCATCCCCAGCCCTTCGGCACGGGAAGCCAGCCACAGGTTCTGGATCGCGCAGGACAGTGAAGCGAGGTCCATTTCCGGCAAGGTCCGCCGGCCGAAGATGTGCCGCTCACGGTCATCCATCAACGCTGCCACCAGCACTTCGGCGCAATCGTTGATGCCTTCGACCTTGAGTTTCATGAACTCATCGCTGCGCTCGCCGAGGGCCTCGGCGGTGCGGATCCGCTCCTGCTCCACCAGTTGGTGGATCTGCCCACGCAAGGCGCGGTCGCTGATGCGGATGAAGCGCCACGGCTGCATCAGGCCCACGCTCGGGGCCTGGTGCGCGGCTTCCAGCAAGCGACGCAGCAACGCCGGCTCGACCGAGCCGCCGGTGAAGTGACGCATGTCACGGCGCTCGGCGATGGCGCGGTAGATGGCGTCGCGTTCAGCCTGGGAGAAGGTGTTATCGGTCATGGCCGCTTCGCGAGCAGGCTCGCTCCCACATTGGGTTGTGGAGTTGCCGAAAACTCTTGCCCAACCCGATCCCCTGTGGGAGCGAGCCTGCTCGCGATAGCGGTTTCAAGATCTGGCGCAAACAGTGCGGCAATCGCCCGAGGATTGGACGGAAAATAAAAATGCACATAGGAAGCCGTCATCCGCCCCAGCCGGAAAACCGCCTCCGCGCCTCGCCCACCGTTGGGACTGTGCCCCCGGGCAATCGGCTCAAGCGCCGTGCTGGTCAACGAATGATGGTAAGTGTGCCCGCGCAGGGTGCCTTCCGGCAGTTCCACCGATTGCAGCGCCAGGGCCGCGAGGCGTTTTTGCATCTGCGCGTCGCCCGCCAGCAAGCCCAGCAGCTCAGCACGGGTGCCGTCGACATCGGTCAATGAGTCCAGCAGATACAACATGCCGCCACACTCGGCGAGCAACGGTTTGCCGGCCGCATGGTGCGCGCGGATCGCCGCCAGCATCGGAGCGTTTGCCGCCAACGCAACGTGGTGCAATTCCGGATAGCCGCCGGGCAAGTAAAGGCTGTCAGCCTCGGGCAGTTCGGTGTCGTGGATCGGCGAAAAGAAGCGCAACTGCGCACCCATGGCCCGCAGCAGATCGAGGCTCGCGCCGTAGGTAAAGGCGAACGCCTCGTCACGGGCCACGGCGATGCGCACGCCGTCGAGCCACGGCTCAGGGTTGATCACTTCAGGAGCGGCAAACTCGACGGCGGGCGGCAACGCAACCTCGCAACTGCCGGCCAGGGCATCGGCGGCGGCATCGAGGCGCAGGTCCAGGTCGTTCAGTTCGCTGGCCTGGACCAGCCCGAGGTGACGGCTGGGCAGTTCGATCCCGGTTTCCCGGGACAGCGCGCCGTACCAGCGCAGGCCTTCGGTCAAACTGCCTTCCAACAGTTGCGCATGGCGCAGCGTGCCCACGCGATTAGCCAGGACTCCGGCAAACGGCAAATCCGGCTGATAACGCGCCAGGCCCAGTGCCAGGGCGCCGAAAGTCTGGGCCATGGCCGTGCCATCGATCACCGCCAGCACCGGCACGCCGAAGTGCCGCGCCAGATCGGCGCTGGACGGGGTGCCGTCGAACAATCCCATCACCCCTTCGATCAGGATCAGGTCGGCATCGGCGGCAGCTTCCCACAACAGCCGGCGACTTTCCTGCTCGCCGACCATCCACATGTCCAACTGATAGACCGGCGCGCCGCTGGCACGCTCCAGGATCATCGGGTCGAGAAAATCCGGGCCGCACTTGAAGACACGCACCTTGCGCCCCTGGTTGCGATGCAACCGGGCCAACGCGGCGGTGACGGTGGTCTTGCCTTGCCCTGAGGCCGGCGCGGCGATCAACACCGCCGGACAGTGGCGGCTGGTCATGACAGCTTCACTCACAATTCGACGCCTTTCTGCGCCTTGATGCCGGCCTGGAAGGCGTGCTTGATCATGCCCATTTCGGTCACGGTGTCGGCCAGCTCGATCATCTCAGGCTTGGCGCCGCGCCCGGTCACCACCACATGTTGCATCGGTGGACGTGCCTGCAAATCGCTGAGGACTTGATCGAGGTCGAGGTAGCCGTGCTTGAGGGCGATGTTCAGTTCGTCGAGCACCACCAGGCCGATGGCCGGGTCGCTGAGCAATTGCCGCGAAACAGCCCAGGCCGCTTCGGCGGCGGCGATGTCACGCTGGCGGTCCTGGGTTTCCCAGGTGAAACCTTCGCCCATGACATGAAAACGCACCTGCTCGGGAAAACGGCGAAAGAACAATTCTTCACCGGTGCTGTTGCGGCCCTTGATGAACTGCACCACGCCGCACTGCATGCCATGCCCCATGGCCCGCGCCAACATGCCGAATGCCGAGCTGCTCTTGCCCTTGCCGTTGCCGGTCAACACCAGCAGCAGCCCGCATTCATTCGGGGCGTTGGCGATGCGCTCGTCGATCACGGCTTTCTTGCGCAGCATGCGCGCCAGGTGGCGTTCGTCGCGATCAGGCGTATCGGTCATGGGGAAGCTCTCCGTTGGGATTGAAACGGCGGGCAGGCAAGAAAAAGGACGGCAACAAGCCTGGCATCGCCCACCGTGATGCCGTTGGATGAGTCAGGCCGGTCTCCGGGCTCATGAGCGGCGTAACGCCGGGCTGCACGCCTTCCCATGTCCGTGGACACAGTGGCCTGTGGGCAACCTTGACTCATTTACCGTTGCGGGGGCAGCGCCGGGTTCGTGTGCACTCACCGGCTTCCCTGTTTCACTTTGTCGATCGGGATCACAAAGCACCTGAAACAAGCCGCGAAGGTTAGAGGGTTGGGGGTGGAGCGTCAATTAAAGCCGCCGCCGGACATTGGCCCGGATCAATAAAGTGACGCCAATCTTGTGCCAGGCTACAGCAAGTGATATCAAAGAGACATTACGACCCGATATCACAAGAATAAGAGGGCAACTGGCATGCAAGGCATGATTATCAGCAATCCGAAACTGGAATTCCTGCGCCCGATGCTGGAGCGTTGGTTCGACTGTATCGACCGCTACAACGCGGTGCGTGGCGATAACGACACACCTTACTGGTTCGATGAACGCGCCAACCTCGGCCTGCTCTCCGCCGCGGCCTGGATGGCTGAGATGGTCACCCTGCAAAACGCCCCGACCCGTAAGCAGAATGAAGAAGGCGAACGTAACGTCAGCGCCGATCTGGTGATCGCAAGCACCGACGAACGCGCCTTCATCCAGGCCACCCAGCGCTGGCCCAGGGTCAGTAACCTGAACCTGACCCAACCACTGGCGGAAGCCACCAGCGATGCCAAGCGCATCAGCTACGCCAGCGACCTGAAGCTGGGCTGCCTGTTCGTCGCACCGCAAAAAGCCCAACAGAGCGCCACGCCGGAAGAGCTGCAAGACATGCTCGACGACCTGCAGAAGGAAAACACCTGCGCCGTGGCCTGGTATTTCCCCTATGCCTACCGCAAGTTGCGTAACGAGACCGGGCACTATCACCCGGGCATCGCGGTGTTGTTCAAGCAGGCCCATGGCTGACTCCACCCACAAGGTTCTGGCATAACCCCAGGTTGAACCATCCCCGGTCTACGCTTCTCTATGAATAACCACGTGCATTCATAGGGAAGCCAGCATGTTCAAGCCACCTCATCTTTTGATCGCCACCCTCGCCGCCGGGCTTGTCGCGTGTGGCGAGTCGTCGACCCTGCAGGTTTCCGACGGCACCGGCCCGGCGCCGAAACTGCCGGAGCCGAACAAAACCCTGATTCCTACCGTCAACATCGCCGAAGCCGTCGGCTGGCCCCAAGGCGCCAAGCCAACCCCGGCCCAGGGCCTGCAAGTGGCCGCGTTCGCCGAGGGCCTGGACCATCCGCGCTGGCTCTACGTATTGCCCAATGGCGATGTGCTGGTGGCCGAGACCAATGCGCCACCCAAGCCGGACGACGCCAAGGGCATCCGCGGTTGGGTGATGAAGAAAGTCATGGGCCGCGCCGGGGCCGGCGTGCCCAGCCCCAACCGCATCACGCTGTTGCGCGACGCCAACCACGATGGAATCGCCGAGACCCGCACGGTGTTTCTGGAGAATCTGAGTTCACCGTTCGGCATGACGCTGGTGGGCAATGACCTGTACGTCGCCGACACCGATCGGCTGATCCGCTTCCCCTACAAGGACGGCGATACGCAGATCAAGGCCGAGCCGACCAAGGTTGTCGATTTGCCTGGTGGCACCCTCAATCATCACTGGACCAAAAACGTGATCGCCAGCCGGGACGGCAGCAAGCTGTACGTCACCACCGGCTCGAACAGCAACGTCGCGGAAAATGGCATGGAGGCCGAAGAAGGCCGTGCGGCGATCTGGGAAGTCGATCGCGCCAGCGGCCAGCACCGCATTTTTGCATCAGGCCTGCGCAACCCCAACGGCCTGGCCTGGGAACCGCGCAGTGGCGCGCTGTGGACCGCTGTGAACGAACGGGATGAGATCGGCAGCGACCTGGTGCCGGACTACATCACTTCGGTCAAGGACGGCGCCTTCTATGGCTGGCCCTACAGCTATTACGGACAAAACGTCGACGTCCGGGTCGAGCCACAGAACCCGGCATTGGTGGCCAAGGCCATCGCCCCGGACTACGCCGTCGGCCCCCACACTGCTTCGCTGGGCCTGACCTTTGCCGAAGGCAGCAGCTTGCCCGCGCCGTTCACCGAAGGCGCTTTCATCGGCCAGCACGGCTCCTGGAACCGTAAGCCCCACAGTGGTTATAAAGTGATCTTTGTCCCGTTCACCGGCGGCAAGCCAGTGGGGCAACCGGTGGATGTGTTGACCGGCTTCCTCAACGCAGACGAAAAAGCCCAGGGTCGGCCGGTGGGCGTGGTGATCGATAAGCAGGGTGGGTTATTGGTGGCCGATGACGTGGGGAACAAGATTTGGCGGGTGTCGGGAAAGTAACCCGCTGAGCTGGACACTGAAACCCGTGGCGAGGGAGCTTGCTCCCGCTGGACCGCGTAGCGGTCCCCTCACCTCTTACGGCTGCTGCGCAACCGAGCGGGAGCAAGCTCCCTCGCCACAAAAGCTTCTCCAGCGATGCAGAACCTGAGCATCAAATGATCAGGGATTACGCGCCAGATTCTCCGGCTGCAGCACACGCTTGGCGCTCAGATAGGCTTTCTGCCAATAAGCCTTGGACAGGCTGTCGAGCTTGACGGTGCCGCCGGTGGCCGGTGCATGGACGAAGCGCCCCTCTCCCACATAGATCCCGGCATGACTGACCTGCGAGCCGCCATTAGTGGCGAAGAAGATCAGATCCCCGGTCTGCAAGGCATCCTGGCCAACATCCGGCGCACGCATGCTGATCATCTCGCGGGTGGAGCGCGGCAGGGAAATGCCGGCGGCGTCGCGGTAGACGTAGCCGATCAGGCCGCTGCAATCGAACCCCGAATCCGGCGTGTTACCGCCCCAGCGATACGGCGTCCCCACCAGGCCAAGCGCCCGAAACAATACATCTTCAGCGGCGGGAGAAAAGGGTTGCGAGGGCGTAAAGATCACGGGGGCCCGGACTACTGGCGCGGGCGGTGGCGTGCGGCTGGCGCAGGCGCTGAGCAGCGCTGCAAGGCACATGAGAGCGAGGCGGGCCGACGTCGACATATGCAGAACAATCCTGATCTGGATGCGGCTTTTCTGCCGTGGGCATGAAAACAACTCCGCCCGCGTAGTACGCAGGCGGATTGCCATCAATCAATGATCAAGGATTCTAGCGGCTGCGAGGCAAACTTCAAGTAACACTTTAAGTTTGCCTCACAAATTGTGCGCTTACTTGCGAGCAGTCACTACAGTCGGGGCCATGGCGAGGGCGCGCTTGGCTTCGAGGAAAGTCTTGCTCCAGTAGCTGTCGCCCAGGCTGTCGATCCGCACACCACCGCTGCGGCGGCTGCTGGAATGGATGAACTGGTTATCGCCCAGGTAGATACCGGCGTGGCTGACGCGACCGCGACGACCGTTGGTGCTGAAGAACAGCAGGTCACCGGGCTCCAGTTGGTTGCGAGCCACCAGCGGAGCGTTCACGTTGATCATTTCGCGAGTGGAGCGCGGCAGGTTCATGCCGGCTTCTTCACGGAACAGGTAACCGATGAAACCGCTGCAATCGAAGCCGGCTTCAGAGGTACCGCCAAAACGGTAGCGAGTACCGATCAACGACATGCCACGTTCCAGGATGCTGTCGGCCAGCACCGGAAGCTGGTAAGGCTTGCTGCCGGCGAAGGCCGCCAGCTCTTTGTCGTCGGCCATTTCTTCCTGGAACGATACGGAGGAAGACTGCGCGGTAACGGAATTCTTGACCTGTGGTTGCTGCACTTGCTCGGACACTGGAGAGTGGGCGGCGCAACCGAACAACAGGGTAACGAGTGCGAGAGGCACGAGGGGTGCGAAGCGATTTAGCATGGGCACGACCGTGGCTGTAGTAGTAAAGATGGCGAGACTATGCCTTCTATCGAGTCCATTTGCAAATTCAATCGACGCAAATGTGACTTCTCGGTTTTGCCCGTACATCTAAGCGCTTAAGCCCATTTTAAACGTCACGCAGCCTGCAACCCAGTCAGGCCGCGGGTTTGCTCGCGCCCGGAACAGGCTAAGAGCCACTATTTATAACGGTTCTACCAGCCCAGAGTTTCTTTCAAAAAAGGAATAGTCAGCTTGCGCTGGGCCTGAAGCGAGGCCTGGTCGAGGCGTTCGAGCAATTCGAATAACGCGCTCATGCTGCGGGTGCCGCGGGTCAGGATGAAATGCCCGACTTCATCAGTCAGGTGCAGCCCACGCCGGGACGCGCGCAACTGCAATGCCCGGAGCTTGTCTTCATCGGAAAGCGGGCGCATCTGGAAAATCAGCGCCAGGGTCAGGCGGGACTTGAGATCCGCCAGCTTGACCGGCAGCTCCCGCGGCGACGTGGAGGCGGCGATCAGCAGGCGTCGGCCACTGTCACGTAGCCGGTTGAACAGATGAAACAGCGCTTCTTCCCAATCAGCCTTGCCGGCCACGGCCTGGAGATCGTCCAGGCAGACCAGTTCGTACTGCTCCAGGTTGTCGAGGATTTCAACGCCGCGATCCAGCAACTCGGCCAACGGCAGGTACACGGCAGGTTCGCCCAACTGCTCGAAGCGCAGGCAAGCGGCCTGCAACAGGTGCGTACGCCCTACCCCATCCTTGCCCCACAAATAAATCAGGCTTTCTGTCCAACCGGCGTCGGCTTCGCAAAGCCGCTCGACATAGCCGAGTGCAGCGGCATTGGCGCCTGGATAGTAATTGATGAAGGTAGCGTCATCACGCAGACGCACACCTAGGGGCAGCTGAATCGGTTTCATGCTGACTGAACGGCTGCGGGGAACCGTTAGTGGCCTCTGTGTAAAGTTGGCAAAGTTTATACCCGTGCGACGGACCGCACAATGCGCCGGACCACGAGCAAAATCAAAGGTTTGCAGCAGCAGGGAAACCCGATTGCGGTTTCCCTGGCGTTCGCCTTACAGCTGCGGGTCTTCGATGCCGCTGTAAATGTCCGAATCCTTGTACAGATCATGCATATGGCGCACCAGCACCATGATCACCGCCGCCACCGGCAGCGCCAGCAGGATTCCGGTGAAGCCGAACAACTCGCCGCCCGCCAGGATCGCGAAGATCACCGCCACTGGATGCAGGCCGATCCGGTCACCCACCAGCAACGGCGTCAGCACCATGCCTTCCAGGGCCTGACCGACCATGAACACCGCGACGATGCCCATCATGGGGTACAAGTCGCCACCGAACTGGAACAACCCGGCGATCAACGCTGCGCCGATGCCGATCACGAATCCCATGTACGGCACGATGGCCGCGAGCCCGGCGATCATGCCAATCAGCAACCCCAGCTCCAGCCCCACCAGCATGAGCCCTGCCGCATAGATGAAGCCCAGGGCCACCATCACCAGCAATTGCCCGCGCACGAATGCGCCCAACACTTCGTGGCATTCACCGGTCAGGCTCATGATGTGCTCTTCACGATGACGCGGCAGCAGGCTGCGGATCTTGGCCATCATCAGGTCCCAATCCCGCAGCAGATAGAAAGCCACCACCGGAATCAGCACCAGGTTCGCCAGCCAGCCGATCAGCGCCAGACTCGAAGCCGTGGCCTGGCTCAAGACCACGCCGACAATGTCAGTAGTCTGGCCCATGTGCTCGCTGATCGCCGCCTTGACCTTGTCGAACTTCCAGAAACCGTCCGCCAGCCCCAGCTTCGACTGCACCCACGGCACCGCCGTGTGCTGCAACCAATCGAGCATCTGCGGCGCCAATTCGTACAGGCGCACCAACTGCTTGGCGAGCATGGGTATCAGCACCAGCAACAGGGCGCTCACGATCAAGGTGAACAGCGCAAATACCGCTACCACCCCCCAGGTCCGCGACAGGCCTAGTTTTTCCAGGCGATCCACCACCGGATCGAACAGATAGGCCAACAGCAGCGCAACCAGGAACGGCGTAAGGATCGGGTGCAGCAGATAGATAAACGCGAACAACAGGGCGACCCCGCCCAACCAGAACCAACGCCGCGTATCGCCCATGAACCACTCCTAGCTATATAGAGAAAGAAAACCTACCAACGGAACCGCAAGCTGGCCGCCGGGGCCGGTACAGGCGCAGCCACCGGGGCCGAGCCATCGGTAGCAGGCTGGGCTGCCGGCGCGGGCGCGACGGGCTCACCGGCCGGGATTTCCTGAAGTTTTGCCAGGGCCAATTGCGCCTTCAATTGCTCGGCGCTGCCGTTGACCCGGTAGACGGCCTGGTCACCGTCGACCCCCTGCAACTGCCCGGCGAATGGCTCGAGCAAGCGCCCAAGCGCGGCGTAGCGCTCAAGGTTCATGCCCTGAACTTGCAGCACCTGCTCAGTCGCCACGCCCGGCTTGGCGACGAAACGTGGCGCCAGGCGCTGGTTCACCGCCAGCATGACCGCATCGGCCAGGGCCGCGGCGTCAGCACCCTGGACAGTGCCCTGCTCACGCTGATCGCCCAGCCACAGGCGCCAGGTTCCGCGCCATTGGCCGCCTTCTTCCTTGGCGTGGACCGCCAGCAAGGCATCCGCCGCGTATCGCTCCGATGCATCGCGCAGCGGCGCCGGGTCGCTGCCTTCCAGGTTCGGCGCGGTGGCGACAATCTGCTCGCTCAGGTCCGCCAGCGGCAGGCGCAGCGCCAGGCCCCGATGTTGTGCGGCGCGCCGCAGCGGCACGGCGCTGGCCTGGCCATCGCCGACCAGGCTGGAACCCTCGGCCGAATCGTTCAGCCACCAACCGAGGATCGACGGCCGATTCGCGCCCCACAGCGATAGCCCGGCGGAACGCAAGGCCCGGTCGGTGCTCGCCGGGTCGAAGTCCACCTTGAGGCTTTCCGGCGGGCCGGCATCGTAGCCGTATTGCAGAATGATCTGCTGCGGATCCTTGCGGATCGCCGCCAGGCCGGGGTTCTGCGCGGCCTTGGCGTCACCGGTCAGGCGCAGCACCAGCGTATCGAGGGCGCGCAGCGTCGCCTGGTTACGCTCGTCCGGCGTCTGGTTACTGACCGGTTCGAGCACTTGGTAGAGGCCATTCACTGTTTCGGCATGGCTCGCCAGACTGATCAGCGACAGGCAGCCCACGGACAAGAATTTGAACAAACGCATGGAAGATTCCCGGACGTAACGGCTGGAACAGGCCGTGTGAAGAAAATTGAGCATGGCTGTGACCACGGCACCCGGCAAAACATTCACCCACCCGGTGCAAGTTTCCCACGATCGTCACCATGGCCGCTTACCGCTACACCTTATACAGACGCGCCGCGCAGTACCAATATAAGAAATATCGGTTTTTTTCCGTGGATATGTCCCTGCCCGTCGGCGCGAGGATGGCCGCTGCCCCTCAAGCCTGATAAAATCGCGCGCCTTCGCAGACCGGCAAGCGCTGGGCACCCGGAATAATTCGTACAACGGTTATTCAATGGCCCGGGCGGTCGGTCGTTACCCAGAAATCCCCCCCTAAAGGCCTGGATCATGAGCAAGCAACCCTCCCTGAGCTACAAGGACGCCGGTGTAGACATCGACGCCGGTGAAGCATTGGTCGAACGCATCAAGAGCGTCGCCAAGCGCACTGCGCGTCCGGAAGTCATGGGCGGCCTGGGCGGTTTCGGCGCCCTCTGCGAGATCCCGGCCGGCTACAAGCAACCGGTGCTGGTCTCGGGCACCGACGGCGTCGGCACCAAGCTGCGCCTGGCACTGAACCTGAACAAGCACGACAGCATCGGCATCGACCTGGTGGCCATGTGCGTGAACGACTTGGTGGTCTGCGGCGCCGAGCCGCTGTTCTTCCTCGACTACTACGCCACCGGCAAACTGAACGTCGACACGGCTGCCCAGGTCGTGACCGGCATCGGCGCCGGCTGTGAATTGTCCGGCTGCTCCCTGGTCGGCGGCGAAACCGCTGAAATGCCTGGCATGTACGAAGGCGAAGACTACGATCTGGCCGGCTTCTGCGTCGGTGTCGTCGAGAAGGCCGAAATCATCGACGGCTCGAAAGTCGCCGCTGGCGATGCCCTGCTCGCCCTGCCGTCCTCCGGCCCGCACTCCAACGGCTACTCGCTGATCCGCAAGATCATCGAAGTCTCCGGCGCCGACATCGAGAATACCCAGTTGGACGGCAAGCCGCTGACCGACCTGCTGATGGCCCCGACCCGCATCTACGTCAAGCCACTGCTCAAGCTGATCAAGGACACCGGCGCCGTCAAGGCCATGGCCCACATCACCGGTGGCGGCCTGCTGGACAACATCCCGCGCGTGCTGCCAAAAGGCGCCCAGGCCGTGGTCGACGTGGCGAGCTGGACCCGCCCGGCAGTGTTCGACTGGCTGCAGGAAAAAGGCAACGTCAACGAGACCGAAATGCACCGCGTACTGAACTGCGGCGTGGGCATGGTGATCTGCGTGGCCCAGGAGCACGTCGAGACCGCCCTGAACGTGTTGCGTGAAGCCGGCGAGCAGCCATGGGTCATCGGCCAGATCGCCACCGCCGCTGAAGGCGCTGCCCAGGTCGAGCTGAAAAACCTTAAGGCGCACTGATGTCCGCAACCTGTGATGTCGTGGTGCTGCTCTCCGGCACCGGCAGTAACTTGCAGGCCTTGATCGACAGCACGCGGACCGGCGACAGCCCGGTCCGCATCCGCGCGGTGATCTCCAACCGCGCCGACGCCTACGGCCTGCAACGTGCCAAGGAGGCGGGGATCGAGACCCGCGTCCTGGATCACAAGGCGTTCGAGGGCCGCGAAGCCTTTGACGCCGCCTTGATCGAACAGATCGACGCCTTCAATCCGCAACTCGTCGTGCTGGCCGGTTTCATGCGCATCCTCAGCGCCGGTTTCGTGCGTCACTACCAGGGTCGCCTGTTCAATATCCATCCCTCGCTGCTGCCCAAATACAAAGGGTTACACACTCATCAGCGAGCGCTGGAGGCCGGCGACACGGAACACGGCTGCTCGGTGCACTTTGTCACCGAGGAACTCGATGGCGGACCACTGGTCGTACAGGCGGTAATACCGGTAGAGTTGCACGACACGCCGCAAAGCCTGGCCCAACGGGTTCACGCCCGCGAGCACCAGATCTACCCGATGGCCGTGCGTTGGTTTGCCGAAGGACGGCTGACCCTCGACGATCGCGGTGCTTCACTGGACGGTCAGTTACTGCCGGCCAGCGGCCACTTGATTCGACACTAGGAGATTTTATGCGTCGCGCCCTGCTCTTCGCCTGCGCTCTGCTTGCCTTGCCCCTGGCACAGGCTTCGGAACTTCAACCGTTCTCCGCCAGCTACACCGCCGACTGGAAACAGCTGCCGATGAGCGGCACCGCCGAGCGCAGCCTGACCAAGGAAGCCAACGGCACCTGGAAGCTGAGCTTCAAGGCTTCGATGATGATCGCCAGCCTGACCGAAGAAAGCACCCTGACCCTGGACAAGGACACCTTGCTGCCACAGTCCTACCACTTCGAGCGCGGCGGCCTGGGCAAAGCCAAAAAGGCCGACCTGGATTTCGACTGGAACGCCAAGATGGTCACCGGCACCGATCGTGGCGACGCGGTCAAGCTGCCGCTCAACCGCGGCATGGTCGATAAATCCACCTATCAGCTGGCGTTGCAGCACGACGTAGCGGCCGGCAAGAAAAGCATGAGCTACCAGGTGGTCGATGATGGTGAAGTCGACACCTATGACTTCCGCGTGCTGGGATCGGAAAAAGTCGAAACCAAGGCCGGCCAGATCGATGCGATCAAGGTCGAGCGCGTGCGCGACCCGACGCAAAGCAAACGCATCACCGTGCTCTGGTTCGCCAAGGACTGGGACTACCTGCTGGTCCGCCTGCAACAGGTCGAGACCGACGGCAAGGAGTACAACATCATGCTCCTGGACGGTACGGTCAACGGCAAGGCTGTGAAAGGCAGCTGAACGACCCATTCATAAAAAAGCCCCGCCGATGCGGGGCTTCTTTTTGCCCGTGATTTCATGCACAACATCAATCCTCTGTGGGAGCGGGCTTGCTCGCGAAGGCGGTGGGTCAGGCACTGATGCATCGCCTGACACTCTGCATTCGCGAGCAAGCCCGCTCCCACAAGAGGTCTCTGCCCTTTAAGACATACCGTGCAGCATGAAACTTTCTTCATGAAGCTGACCTGCGACCAAACGCCGCGCACCGCTTGGCCTGGGAGATTGTTGCGATTTCCATGAAAACTTCTTAACCCACCCGAGCATTTACTTAGCAGGCTACCAAAATCTATAACAAAGGCCTGCACACGCCTTGCTGCAGATGACAGAGATTGGAGTTAGCAAGATGACAGTGAAAGTAAATGAACGCGATGATGCCCACATGTCCCACGAAGCCATTGCCGCCGGGATCCGGATCTGGGATGTGCGTCAGCAGGATCTGCTGGTGGGGATGTTTCATTCCGAGACGGATGCGAACCGCTATAGAGACGAGCTGGAGTGCCAGGAACGGCAGCGCTCGGGTGAAATTTCTGAATCCTGATCGGTGACGAGATCATGTGGGAGCGAGCCTGCTCGCGATAGCGGTAGGCCTGTCAGCAAGATGTTGGCTGACACACCGCAATCGCGAGCAGGCTCGCTCCCACAGGGTTTTGTGTTTAGCTCATGGGCATTGCGCCGGGATTACCACATCAAATCATCAGGAATCTGATACGCCGCGTACGGATCGTCGGCGTCCACTTCTTCGGTCTGGGTATTGAGCTGCACGATACGCTTGGGATCGCGCTCCTGGATTTTCAGGGCGGCCTCGCGTGGGATCACTTCGTAGCCGCCGGCATGATGGACGATCGCCAGCGAGCCGCTGCTCAACTTGTTGCGCATCAGGGTGTTGACCGAGAGGCGCTTGACCTTCTTGTCGTCAACGAAGTTGTAGTAGTCCTCAGTGGTCAGCTTGGGCAAGCGCGAGACTTCGATCAACTGCTTGATCTGCGCGGCACGGGCCTTCTGCTCGGCTTTTTCCTGTTGCTGACGATTGAGTTCCTGGTCGCGCTTGACCTTCTCGGCCATGGCTTCCTGGGCGGCACGCTGCTGGGAGTCATCGAGTTCGATCTGGCCTTTGTGGGCCAGGCGCTGCTGCTTCTGTTTCTCTTTGCCGACCTGCTTGGCCTGCTTTTGGTTGACCAGCCCTGCTTTAAGCAACTGGTCGCGAAGGGAAAGGCTCATGGTGCTTACTCACTTAGGCAACGGCCTCAGCCACAGCTGGGCAAATTCTTTTCCTGACGTTTGGCTTCGCCCCACAAGGCGTCCAATTCTTCGAGGGTGCAATCTTCCATGGGACGGTGGGTGTCGCGCAATGCCTGTTCGATAAATCGGAAGCGTCGCTCGAATTTTCCGTTGGCGCTGCGCAAGGCGGTTTCCGGATCGACCTTGAGGTGTCGGGCCAGGTTGACGACCGAGAACAGCAGGTCGCCAATTTCGTCTGCCACGGCAACCTGATCGTTTTCCGACATGGCTTCGAGCACTTCGTCCAGCTCTTCCCGAACCTTGTCGAGGACCGGCAACGCGTCCGGCCAGTCGAAACCGACCTGGGCGGCACGCTTTTGCAGTTTCGCCGAGCGGGATAATGCCGGCAGAGCCGCCGGCACATCGTCGAGCAATGACAGCTGCTCGGGTGCCGAGGCTTTCTCGGCCCGCTCCTCGGCCTTGATTTCTTCCCAGCGCTGCTTGACCTGTTCTTCGCTCAGGCGCGGCAGGTCCACAGGTGCGTACAGGTCACCGGTGGGAAACACATGGGGATGGCGGCGGATCAGCTTGCGGGTGATGCTGTCGACCACGCCGGCGAATTCGAAGCGGTTCTCTTCCCGGGCCAGCTGGCTGTAATACACCACCTGGAACAACAGATCGCCCAACTCACCCTGCAAGTGATCGAAATCACCACGCTCGATGGCGTCGGCCACTTCGTAGGCTTCTTCCAGGGTATGGGGGACGATGGTTGCGTAGGTTTGCTTGATGTCCCATGGGCAGCCGTACTGCGGATCGCGCAGGCGGTTCATCAGGTGGAGCAGGTCTTCGAGGCTGTACATTTAATCCGTCTCATCACACAAAAACCTTGTGGGAGCGAGCCTGCTCGCGATAGCGGTAGACCTGTCAGCAAGATGTTGGCTGACACACCGCAATCGCGAGCAGGCTCGCTCCCACACTGGACTGTGTTTAACAGTCCCAATCACCCCGGCGTCCGATTCCGCCGGGTCTCGATGATGTTCGGCAACTGAGAAATCCGCCCCAGCAACCGCCCCAGCGCATCCAGCCCCGGAATCTCGATGGTCAGGGACATCAGCGCGGTGTTGTCTTCCTTGTTCGAGCGGGTATTGACCGCCAATACGTTGATCCGCTCGTTGAGCAGCACCTGGGACACGTCCCGCAACAGGCCGGAACGGTCGTAGGCACGGATAACGATGTCCACCGGGTAGGTGAGCACCGGCACCGGCCCCCAGCTGACCTGGATGATCCGCTCCGGCTCGCGACCGGCCAGTTGCAGCACCGAGGCGCAGTCCTGGCGGTGAATGCTCACGCCACGGCCCTGGGTGATATAACCGACGATCGCGTCCCCCGGCAATGGCTGGCAGCAGCCGGCCATTTGGGTCATCAGGTTGCCCACGCCCTGGATCTGGATATCGCCGCGCTTGCCCGGCTTGTAGCCCGTGGCCTTGCGCGGAATCAGCTCCAGTTGCTCGTTGCCGCGCTCCGGCTCCACAAGCTGCTGGGCCAGATTGACCAACTGCGCCAGGCGCAGGTCACCGGCACCGAGGGCGGCGAACATGTCTTCGGCGGTTTTCATGTTGGCTTTTTCGGCCAACTTGTCGAAATCCACCTGCGGCAGGCCCAGGCGACTGAGCTCGCGTTCGATCAGGGTCTTGCCGGCGGCAACGTTCTGGTCGCGGGCCTGCAACTTGAACCAATGGACAATTTTCGCCCGTGCCCGCGAGGTGGTGATGTAGCCCAGGTTCGGGTTCAGCCAATCGCGACTCGGCGTACCGTGCTTGCTGGTGATGATCTCGACCTGTTCACCGGTCTGCAGGCTGTAGTTGAGCGGCACGATCCGCCCGTTGATCTTGGCGCCACGGCAGTTGTGGCCGATCTCGGTATGGACCCGGTAGGCGAAGTCCAGCGGCGTCGCGCCCTTGGGCAGGTCGATGGCATGGCCGTCAGGGGTGAAGATGTAGACCCGGTCCGGCTCGATATCGACCCGCAGCTGTTCTGCCAGGCCACCGATGTCGCCCAGTTCCTCATGCCATTCGAGCACCTGGCGCAACCAGGAGATCTTCTCTTCGTAATGGTTGGAGCTGGACTTGACGTCGGTACCCTTGTATTTCCAGTGCGCGCACACGCCCAGCTCGGCTTCTTCGTGCATGGCGTGGGTGCGGATCTGCACTTCCAGCACCTTGCCCTCGGGGCCGATCACTGCGGTATGCAGCGAGCGATAGCCGTTTTCCTTGGGGTTGGCGATGTAGTCGTCGAATTCCTTGGGGATGTGCCGCCACAGGGTGTGGACGATCCCCAGCGCGGTGTAGCAATCGCGCATTTCCGGGACCAGCACGCGAACCGCGCGAACGTCGTAGATCTGGCTGAATTCCAGGCCCTTGCGCTGCATTTTGCGCCAGATCGAGTAGATGTGCTTGGCCCGGCCACTGATGTCGGCTTCCACGCCGGTGGCCTGCAACTCTTCGCGCAACTGGGTCATCACGTCGGTGATGAAGCGCTCACGATCCAGGCGCCGTTCGTGCAGCAGCTTGGCGATCTGTTTGTACTGGTCAGGTTCCAGGTAGCGGAAGGACAGATCCTCCAGCTCCCACTTGATGTGACCGATGCCGAGACGGTGGGCCAGGGGCGCATAGATGTCGAACACCTCGCGGGCGACGCGGTTGCGCTTCTCGTCATCGGCGGCTTTCACGGCGCGGATCGCGCAGGTACGTTCGGCCAGCTTGATCAGCGCGACGCGCACGTCGTCGACCATCGCCACCAGCATCTTGCGCAGGTTTTCCACCTGGCCCTGGGTGCCCAGGACCATGGAATGACGCGGGCTGAGACTGGCGCTGATGGCGGCCATGCGCAGCACGCCGTCGATCAGCTTGGCGACCACCGAGCCAAAACGCTGGCTGACCACCGGGAGCTGGATCTGGCCCTCGCGCACGCCACGGTAAAGCACGGCGGCGACCAGCGAATCCTGGTCTAGCTTGAGGTCAGCGAGAATTTCAGCGATCTCCAGGCCCGTCTGGAAACTCGAGGTGCCTTCGGACCACAGGTTCTTCGCCGCATTGTGCTGCTGTTCCGCCTCGCGAGCGAACTCGCAGGCGGCCTTCAAGGCTTCGCGATCCAGTGCCATGTCGACGCTGACCGCGTGATCGAGCCAAGCCTCGAGATTGATACTGCCGTCGGTGTTGATCGGCTGGTGTGCTCTCACCTGTACCATCTTTACTTACCTTCCCTACGACGCAGATTCAATGCGTCAACATCGCTGCCCTTCGGTGCCCGTGTTTCCGCCCAGGGCTGTGGCGGGTTGGCACGAACGGGGTCAGTCGGACAAGCCATCCTGGCTCGCTTCAAATAACGCCATGGCCTCGACATGCGCCGTCTGAGGAAACATATCGAGAATCCCGGCACGTTTTAACCGGTAGCCCTGCTTGATCAATTCGACCGTATCCCGGGCCAAAGTTGCCGGGTTGCACGATACATAAACCAACCGTCCGGCGCCCAGGGACGCCAGCTTGCGCACCACCTCGAAAGCACCGTCACGAGGTGGGTCCAAGAGTACCGCAGAAAAGCCTTCGCCGATCCATTCGGCACCTGCCAGAGGCTGGGATAAATCGGCCTGAAAAAAGGCAGTGTTATGCAAATTGTTGCTGAGTGCGTTGGCCGCCGCACGATCAACCATCGTCTGCACGCCTTCGACGGCGACCACCTGGCGCACCTGTCGTGCCAGTGGCAGGGCGAAGTTGCCCAGGCCGCAGAACAGGTCCAGCACCCGCTCCTCGGGTTTCGGGGCGAGCCATTGCAGCGCCTGGGCAATCATCGCCTCGTTGACCCCAGCGTTAACCTGAACGAAATCCCCCGGCCGGTAAGCCAGCTCCAGATCCCAGGTGTCCAAGCGATAACCCAGAACCTGCTGCGGATCGATCGGTTGCGGCTCGCCCTCGCCATGCAGCCACAGCTGGGCCTGATGCTGGGTGCAGAAGTCCTTGAGGACCGTCAGGTCGGCTTCCGACAGCGGCGCCATGTGCCTTAGCAGCAGCGCCAGGGATGAGCCGGCGAACAATTCCACATGACCCAGCGCCTGGGGTTTGCTCAAGCGCCGAAGCATCTCCGGCAAGCCGCTCATGATCGGCTGCAAGGGCTGTACCAGCACCGGGCACTCGCCAATGGCGACGATGTCCTGGCTGCCGGCGGCGCGGAAGCCGACGTCGAGTTTCCTGGCCTTCTGGTCCCAGCGCACCGCCACGCGGGCGCGACGCCGGTAACCGAGTTCAGGCCCGCTCAACGGCGCGGCCCATTCATCCGGTTCCACCCCGGCCACTCGCGACAGCTGCTCGGCGAGCATGCGCTGTTTCAGGGCGAGCTGTTCGGCGTGGGGCAGATGCTGGACGCTGCAACCACCGCAACGGCCGGCATGGACGCACGGTGCCGGACGGCGCAGCTCGCTGGGCAGGAACACCCGTTCGGTACGCGCCTCGACTACTTTGCCATGGGCGCCCAGCACCCGCGCCTCGACCTCTTCGCCGGCCAGGGCGCCGATGACGAGCCAGGTGCGTCCGTCGACAAAGCCGATGCCGCGCCCATCATTGGCGAGGCGTTCGATGATCAGTCGCTGTTTTTTACCGGTGGGCACTTGCGGGGCCCGGCTTCCGCCGCTGGGCTGGAAGCGCAAGCCTCTTTCTTGCCTGGCCATCAGTTGGGCGCGTCGAAAATGCCGGTCGACAGGTAGCGGTCGCCGCGGTCGCAGATGATCGCGACGATCACCGCGTTTTCAACTTCCTTCGACAGCCGCAGCATCCCCGCCACGGCACCGCCCGAAGACACGCCGCAGAAGATGCCTTCTTCGCGGGCCAACCGACGGGTCACGTCTTCGGCCTCTTGCTGGGCCATGTCGATGATGCGATCCACGCGATCGGCCTGGTAGATCTTCGGCAGATACTCTTCGGGCCAGCGACGGATACCGGGGATGGCCGCGCCTTCCATCGGTTGAAGGCCGATGATCTGCACGTCCGGGTTCTGTTCTTTCAGATAGCGCGAAGTGCCCATGATGGTGCCGGTGGTGCCCATCGAGCTGACGAAATGAGTGATGGTGCCGCCGGTCTGGCGCCAGATCTCAGGCCCTGTGGTGGTGTAGTGGGCTTCGGGATTGTCACCGTTGGCGAACTGGTCCAGTACCTTGCCACGCCCGTCGGCCTGCATGCGCTCGGCCAGGTCCCGGGCACCTTCCATGCCTTGCTCCTGAGTCACCAGAATCAGCTCGGCGCCGTAGGCGGTCATCGCTGCCTTGCGTTCGGCGCTGGAGTTGTCGGGCATGATCAGGATCATCTTGTAACCCTTGATCGCCGCCGCCATCGCCAGGGCGATGCCGGTGTTTCCAGAGGTCGCCTCGATCAGCGTATCGCCCGGCTGGATCTGCCCGCGCAGTTCGGCACGGGTGATCATCGACAGCGCCGGCCGGTCCTTGACCGAACCCGCCGGGTTGTTTCCTTCGAGCTTGAGCAAAAGCGTGTTGCTGGTCTCGCCGGGCAAGCGCTGCAAACGAACCAGCGGAGTGTTGCCGACGCAATCGGCGATGGTGGGGTACTGCAAAGTCATGGCGTATTCGCAATCCGGGCTGCGGGGGCGACTATCATACCGGCAAACCTTGCCAGGCCATATCACGCAAAGTGTGGTGGTTATGGCTTATGGGAATAAGCCGGCAGAGTCGACACCACCCCGTGGCGAGGGAGCTTGCTCCCGCTGGGCTGCGAAGCGGCCCCAAAGCCTGGGCTCGCGGCGTGTCAGATACTGTGAAGGGGGACGCTTCGCGTCCCAGCGGGAGCAAGCTCCCTCGCCACGGGGTTCGCGCCAGACTCATCGATGAGGGTATCACTGGCCACCAGCCGCAGATTCAACCGCAGCCCTTTCCCAGTATTCTCCGCCCACAACCATCCCCCCTGCCGCTGCACCGCATTGCGCGCAATGCTCAAACCCAAGCCGAACCCTCCATCACCAGGACGGGAGCCGTCGAGGCGGGTGAAGGGATCGAAGATACGGTTGAGGTCCGCCGCGGCCACCCCACCCCCTTCATCTTCCAGCCACAAGTGCCAAAAGCCGCCATCGCGCCGACCGCCCAGGCGCACGATGCCGCTGGACGGGGAATGACGGATGGCGTTGCGCAGGATATTTTCCAGGGCCTGGGCCAGGGTATTGAGGTTGCCCTGCACCCAGCAATCAGGCTCGACCGCGCATTGCAATTGACTGGCCGGCCATCCACTTTCGTAGCAGGCATTTTCCGTGAGCATTTCCCACAGTGCCTGGACCTGGATCGCCTCTGCGGGCAACGGCGCGCGTTCGGTGTCGAGCCAGGCCAGTTGCAACGTGTCATCGACCAATCGCTGCATGCCCTCGACTTCCCGCGCGACGCGCTCGCGCAATCGGGCCAGGTCCTGCTCGCTGTCGCTGGCGACCTGCAAGCGACTCAAGGGCGTGCGCAGTTCGTGGGACAGATCGCGCAGCAATTGTTGCTGCAGGGCCACGGTCGATTGCAGGCGTTCGGACATGTGGTCGAACGCCCGCCCCAATTCGCCCAACTCATCGGAGCGATTGGTGGTGCGGCTGGACAGGCGCACGTTCAACTGATCGGCTCGCCAGGCGTTGGCTTGTTCACGCAGTTGATTGAGCGGCACCACCAACAGGCGATACAGGCCGACGCACAACAGCAAGGTGAACAGCCCGGGGATCACGCCGTTGGTGATCACTCGCCAGAACACCCGGTACTGCCCCGGCAGGAAACGCTCGGGCAGTTCGATCACCAGGCTGCCGACAGAAGGGTCAGAGGGGAACGGCACCCGCAGCCACGGTCGGCCTTTCTTGTGAATCGGCCAATCGAGGCCGCGCAGGAAGGTCAGGCGCTGGATCTCCTTGTCGGTCAGCGAATGCTCACTCAGCGATTGCAGGTCAGCGCCAATCACCGCGACCCAGCTCGCTTCACGCGCTTGCATGCCTTGCAGCCAACGCTCGACGCCCGCCTGCTGCCCCCCAAGCCAAGCCTGCTCCGCCTCGGCAGCATACTGGGTGAGGGTGCTTCGGGCGTCGTCAGACAGATACTGGTTGCGCACTTCCATATAGCGGCCCCAGGACCAGCTCAGCCAGATCATCAGCAGACAGAACGCCACCAGCAGGCACGCCAGCTTCCAGAACAGCGAATGCCTTCCCGGCAGATCAGACCACTTCATCGGCGCGCCCCAACACATAGCCCTTGCCCCACACCGTACGCACTTGCCGAGCGGTGTAGCCGATGGCCTTGAGCTTGCGGCGAATCTGGCTGACATGCATGTCCAGGCTACGGTCGTGGGGCGCATAGCCGCGTTGCAATACATGTTGATAAAGGAAGGCCTTGCTCAACACTTCATCGCCGCTGCGGTGCAGAACGTCCAGCAAGCGGTATTCGCTGCGGGTCAGCCCGGCCCACTGGCCAGCGACCTGTACATCACAGCGCGCCTCATCGAAATCCAGATCCATGACCTGCGATGGTAATGGTACTGGGGCCGGTCGCCGATCCAGGGCCACCCGACGCAAAATGGCCTCGATGCGCACATGCAGCTCCAGCATGCTGAAAGGCTTGGGTAAGTAGTCGTCGGCACCGAGGCGAAAGCCGCTGATGCGATCCGCTTCGGCGCCCAGGGCGGACATCAGCAACACCGGCGTCGACTGCCGCTGGCGCAGACAGGTCAGCACCGCGAGGCCGTCCAGGCCCGGCAACAGGATGTCCATCAACACCACGTCGAAGACCTGGCGATTGGCGATGTCCAGGCCTTCCTGGCCGTTCTGGCACCAGGTCACGTCGAAGCCGCTGCGGCCCAGGTGCTCGTGTACATAGGCGCCCAGTACGGGATCGTCCTCGATGGACAGGATGCGAGGGGAATGGCTGGAAGTGGGATTCATGACTATCTGCAAATAATTCTCAGTTGAGCGATTATTCAAGATCGTCTTCCTAGAGGCAACGGCCGCTTGGCGCTTTGCAAAGATGTATGGCGAGATGGATGCACCGCGACTTGAATTTTAGAAAGATAGCCCGCCTGCAAATCGCTACACTGCGCAGGTATTGCGTGCCGGATGCGCGCAAGCTCAATCAGATCGCTGGAAGCAGGAGACGAAGCGTGCTCAAGAAGCTGGGAATCAAAGGCCGCGTGCTGTTGCTGACCCTGTTGCCGACCAGCCTGATGGCGCTGGTGCTGGGCGGCTATTTCACCTGGATGCAGCAAGCGGACCTGCATGCCCAGTTGCTGCAACGTGGCGAGATGATTGCCGAGCAACTGGCCCCGCTGGTCGCCCCGGCCCTGAGCCGCCAGGACACCGAGTTGCTGGAGCGCATCGCCACCCAGTCGCTGGAGCAGACCGATGTGCGCGCCGTGACCTTCCTCGCCCCGGATCGCACGCCGCTGGCCCACGCCGGCCCGACCATGCTCAACCGGGCACCGGAGGGCAACAGTGCCCAGCTGTTGCAGCGCACCGGCAACGACGCCACGCGCTACCTGTTGCCGGTGTTCGGCAAGCATCGCAATCTGGCCGGCGAGCTGATTCCTGAAGAAGCCGACCGCCTGTTGGGTTGGGTCGAGCTGGAGTTGTCCCACAGCGGCATGTTGTTGCGCGGTTACCGCAGCCTCTTCGCCAGCCTGCTGTTGATTACCGCCGGCCTCGGCCTGACCGCGCTGCTGGCCCTGCGCATGGGCCGCACCATCAACCGGCCATTGAGCCAGATCAAGCAAGCCGTGGCACAACTCAAGGATGGTCATCTGGAGACCCGCCTGCCGCCGTTGGGCAGCCAGGAGCTGGACGAGCTGGCCTCGGGCATCAATCGCATGGCCGGCACCTTGCAGAACGCCCAGGAAGAATTGCAGCACAGCATCGACCAGGCCACCGAAGACGTGCGCCAGAACCTGGAAACCATCGAGATCCAGAACATCGAGCTGGACCTGGCACGCAAGGAGGCCCTGGAGGCGAGCCGGATCAAATCCGAGTTCCTGGCGAACATGAGCCATGAGATCCGCACCCCACTCAACGGCATCCTCGGCTTTACCCATCTTTTGCAGAAAAGCGAGCTGACCCCGCGCCAGCTCGACTACCTGGGCACCATCGAAAAGTCCGCCGACAGCCTGTTGGGGATCATCAACGAAATCCTCGATTTCTCGAAGATCGAGGCCGGCAAGCTGGTGCTCGACAGCATCCCGTTCAACCTACGGGACCTGTTGCAGGACACCCTGACCATCCTCGCCCCCGCCGCCCACGCCAAACAGCTGGAGCTGGTGAGTCTGGTCTACCGCGACACGCCATTGTCACTGGTGGGCGATCCGCTGCGGCTCAAGCAGATCCTCACCAACCTGGTGAGCAATGCCATCAAGTTCACCCGCGAGGGCACCATCGTCGCCCGGGCCATGCTGGAAGACGAGCACGAGGACAGCGTGCAACTGCGCATCAGCATCCAGGACACCGGTATCGGCTTGTCCAGCCAGGACGTGCGGGCGCTGTTCCAGGCGTTCAGCCAGGCTGACAACTCGCTGTCCCGGCAACCGGGCGGCACCGGTCTGGGCCTGGTGATTTCCAAGCGTCTGGTGGAGCAGATGGGCGGTGAGATCGGCGTCGACAGTACACCGGGCGAGGGCTCGGAATTCTGGATCAGCCTGCGCCTGCCCAAGACCCGCGACGATGCCGAGGACCTGCCCGGCCCACCACTGCTGGGGCGCCGCGTCGCGGTGCTGGAAAACCACGAACTGGCTCGCCAGGCCTTGCAGCACCAACTGGAAGACTGTGGCCTGCAAGTGACCCCGTTCAACTCTTTGGAGAACCTGACCAACGGGGTGACCGTCGCGCACCAGACCGACCAGTCGATTGACCTGGCCGTGCTCGGCATCACCAGCAACGACATGCCGCCGGAGCGCCTCAATCAGCACATCTGGGACCTGGAGCACTTGGGCTGCAAAGTGCTGGTGCTGTGCCCGACGACTGAACAGACGCTGTATCACCTCTCGGTCCCCAACCCTCACAGTCAGTTGCAGGCCAAGCCGGCCTGTACGCGCAAGTTGCGCCGCTCGCTGTCGGATCTGGTCAACCCGCGCCCGACCCGCAGCGAACCCAGCGAACCGGTGGCCAGCCGTGCCCCCAAAGTGCTGTGCGTGGACGACAATCCGGCGAACCTGCTGCTGGTGCAGACGCTGCTCGAAGACATGGGCGCCAAGGTGCTCGCGGTGGAAAGCGGCTATGCGGCGGTCAAGGCCGTGCAGAAGGAAACCTTCGACCTGGTCTTGATGGACGTGCAGATGCCCGGGATGGACGGACGCCAGAGCACCGAGGCGATCCGCCAGTGGGAAAGCGAACGGCACTGCACACCGCTGCCGATTGTCGCCCTCACCGCCCACGCCATGGCCAACGAAAAACGCGCTCTGTTGCAGAGCGGCATGGACGATTACCTGACCAAACCCATCAGCGAACGGCAACTGGCCCAGGTGGTGCTCAAATGGACCGGACTGGCCCTGCGCAACCAATCGCCGGAGCGTAGCAACGAGGCCACCGGTGGCGGCGAGCTGCTGGTGCTCGATCACGAAGAAGGCCTGCGCCTGGCCGCCGGCAAGGCTGACCTGGCGGCGGACATGCTGGCGATGCTCTTGGCGTCCCTGGAAGCCGACCGCGAAGCGATCCGCCAGGCCAGCGAAGCCAACGATCACAACGCCCTGATCGAACGGGTCCACCGTCTGCACGGGGCCACGCGCTACTGCGGCGTACCGCAGTTGCGTGCGGCCTGCCAGCGCAGCGAAACCCTGCTCAAGCAACAGGACCCGAAGGCCGCCGCAGCCCTGGAAGAACTGGAGCGTGCCATCAACCGGCTTGCTAGCGAGGCCCGCATCAGCGCCTGATCCAGGACAACAACCACCGGGGCGATCACGGTTAAGCTAAACCCATTGCCACGCCAGGAGGCCGCCATGCGGGTGATTTTCTTCAGCAGCCAGACCTACGACCGCGACAGTTTCACCCAGGCGCCCAGACCCGCCGACCTGGAATTTCAATTCCAGCCGGCACGACTGGACCTGGACACCGTGGCCCTGGCCGAACGGCACGAGGTGGTGTGCGCGTTCATCAACGATGATCTGAGCGCTGCGGTGCTGGAGCGGTTGGCGAGCGGTGGAACCCGGCTGATCGCCCTGCGTTCGGCCGGCTACAACCATGTGGACCTGTTGGCCGCCAAGCGCCTGGGATTGAGCATCGTCCGGGTGCCCGCCTACTCGCCCCATGCGGTGGCCGAGCATGCCGTGGCATTGATCATGGCCCTCAACCGTTGCCTGCACCGGGCCTACAACCGCACCCGGGATGGTAATTTCAGCCTTCACGGGCTGACCGGTTTCGACCTGGTGGGCAAGACCGTCGGCGTAATCGGCACCGGGCAGATCGGCGCAACGTTCGCACGGATCATGGCCGGCTTTGGCTGCCGGTTGCTGGCTTACGACCCTTACCCCAATCCTCAGGTCGAAGCCTTGGGTGCCCGCTATTTACCGTTGGCCGATCTGCTGGCGCGAGCGCAAATCATCAGCCTGCACTGCCCGCTGAACGAACAGAGCCGCCACCTGATCAATGCCCGCTCACTGGCCGCCATGCAGCGCGGAGCCATGCTGATCAACACCGGACGCGGCGGCCTGGTGGACACGCCGGCCTTGATCGATGCCTTGAAAAGCGGCCAGTTGGGCTATCTCGGCCTGGACGTGTACGAGGAGGAGGCCCAGTTGTTTTTCAAGGACCGCTCCGACCAACCGTTGCAGGATGACGTGCTGGCGCGGCTACTGACCTTTCCCAACGTGGTGATCACTGCCCACCAGGCGTTCCTGACCCATGAAGCATTGGCTGCGATTGCCAGGACCACCCTGGATAACATTACGGCCTGGGCCGCCGGCACACCGCAGAACCTGGTGGAAAGCTGATCCAATCTTCCAACCACCACAAAACTCTGTGGGAGCGGGCTTGCCCGCGAATGCGGTTTATCATCCAACATCTTCACTGGCTGACCCACCGCTTTCGCGAGCAAGCCCGCTCCCACAAGGGAAGTTCGTCGCCTCCAGGCCGCTGCACCCTATGGCACGTGCTAGCATGTCGCGCCTATTTGGAGGACCCATGGCCGAACACGATTTCCGCTACACCCTGATGAACCCGCAGCACACCCTGACCGAAGTCCGCGCCCTGGCGCCGGGCCGCTATCAGGTCACCGGCAATGGCGGTTCGATCCAGGCCAACGATGTATTGCTCGTCACCCTCAAGGGCAGCAAGGACTTGTCCATGCGCCTGACCGTGGACACCGTCCGACACCTGCTCAAGCCCATGGGCCAATGGACCGCGATGACCACCGGCCCGGTGTTCGGCGAACTGGCGATCCATACCTGGCAGGTCAACTGCGACGGCTGCGCCAAGACCTTGAGCTTCGAATTCGCCGTCGATGCCAAGCTCGGCGTCAAGGCCGAGAAACCCGCCGCGAGTGCGCGTATCGCCGAGTTGGGCTGGAGCAGCGTGGGTGAAAAACATCTGTGCCCGAAATGCCAGGAAGCCGCTTGATGAAACGCTTGATCCTGTCCGCGTTGATCGGCATGAGCCTGCTGGGCTGTGCCGCTGAACCTGTGCAGTTGCAACAGAACCGCAGTTACATTCTGGAATGGATCGGCGAGCGACCGCTGATGGATTACAGCCACCTGACCATCACCCTTGGCGATGACGGCCGGGCTTATGGCAACGCAGGCTGCAATCACTGGTTCGCGCCTTACACACTGGAAGGCCACCGCTTGAGCTTCGGCAAGATCGGCAGCACCCGCAAACTCTGCGCCCCGGCGGTGATGGAACAGGAAACGCGCTTTTTGCAGGCCCTGGAAAAGGTCGAACGCTGGGATGTCTCGCCCATCGAGCAGATGCGTTTCTGGCCGGCACAGGGCAAGCCGTTGCGTTGGTGGTTGGAGGAAGGCTGAGGCCTGAGCCCTCCAGACGGGACAGGGCTAACCCTGTGGCGAGGGAGCTTGCTCCCGCTGGGTCGCGAAGCGGCCCCCCGGATGCATCTGTCACGTTGATACATCAGACAGAATGCAGGGGCCTGCTGCGCAGTCCAGCGGGAGCAAGCTCCCTCGCCACAAAAGCGCTCATCCTCACAAAAAGCCTCCATGTCGCATAGCAATCACTTGAGTGCCTGCAACGCCTCCAGCTTCGCCATCACCCCCGCCGCCGTCTGCTCCCCCAGCAACTGCTCACGCAGCTTGCCCTGGTTATCGATGATGTAGGTCACCGGCAGCCCTTCGCTGCGCGGCAGGTCGAAAAACTCCGCTGGATCGCGGGCCAGCACGGTGAACCGAATGCCCATTTTCTCGCTGACGCTCCTGAGCTCTTCGCCCTGCACCTGGTCGAAGTTGACCCCGAATACACCAACGTTGCGCCCCTTGAGCTGCTCGGCCAACGCATTGAACTCAGGGATTTCGGTACGGCACGGCGCGCACCACTCCGCCCAGTAATTGAGCACCAGCCATTGCTTGTCCAACCGTTGGGAGGCAATGGCCTGGCCGTTCTGGTCCACTCCATAGTCATTCCCGCAACCGGCCAGCAACAGAATGCCGATCAGTGTCAGTGCCGCGGTCAATCGCCTTGCCATGTGCCAATCCTTGTCTGAATGTAAAAGCTGCCGCCACCCATCGGCCTATCTCAACGTGCCGGGGGCCTCGCGGCACAGTAGAATAGCCGCCACCTTACGCAAGATGCGACCCGCTCATGACCGATCTGACGCTTTATCACAACCCGCGTTGCTCCAAATCCCGCGGCGCGCTGGAACTGTTGGAGACCCGGGGCCTGACACCCACCGTGGTCCGTTACCTGGAAACCCCGCTCGACGCCGCAGAGCTCGAACGCCTGCTGGGCAAGCTCGGTATCAGCGCCCGGCAACTGCTGCGCACTGGCGAGGATGAATACACGGGCCTGAACCTGGCCGATGAAAACCTGAGCCAGGCCCAGCTGATCGCCGCCATCGCCGCCCATCCGAAACTCATGGAACGGCCGATTCTGGAAACCGCTGACAAGGCCGTGATCGGTCGTCCGCCGGAGAAGATCCTGGAGATCCTGCCGTGAGCGCACCGTACATCCTGGTGTTGTATTACAGCCGTGGTGGCGCCACCAATGAAATGGCCCGGCAGATTGCCCGTGGCGTCGAGCAGGCCGGGTTGGAAGCCAGGCTGCGCACAGTCCCGGCGGTTTCCACAGAGTGCGAAGCGGTTTCCCCGGACATCCCCGAGCAAGGCCCGCTGTACGCCAGCCTCGATGACTTGAAGAACTGCGCCGGCCTGGCCTTGGGCAGTCCGACCCGTTTCGGCAACATGGCCGCACCGCTGAAATATTTTCTCGACGGCACCAGCAACCTGTGGCTGACCGGCGCCCTGGTGGGCAAACCGGCCGGGGTCTTCACCTCCACCGCGAGTTTGCACGGCGGCCAGGAAACCACCCTGCTGTCGATGATGCTGCCGCTGCTGCACCACGGCATGCTGATCACCGGCCTGCCCTACAGCGAATCGGCACTGATCGACACCCAGGGCGGCGGCACGCCTTATGGCCCGAGCCATCACGCCGGAGCCGACGGCAAGAGCGGCTTGAACGAGCACGAGATCACGCTGTGCCGGGCACTGGGCTCGCGCCTGGCGAAAACCGCGCAACTGCTGGAGAAGGGCCGTGGCTAAGAAGCCGAAGATCCTGCCGCCCATCCACTGGCTGGAACCGCGCGTACGCATCGCCCGCGCCCTCAGCCTGCTGACCTTTTTCGGCCTGGTGGGGTTGCTCAGCGCCTATTACCTGCTGATCGCCGACCTGCATGGCGCGCGGCCCTGGGTCATTCTTCTGATCGAACTGGTGCCGCTGTTGATCCTCGCACCCGGCATGCTCACCGGCAGCGCCCGCGGGCACTCGTGGATGTGCTTTGTGGTGAACCTGTACTTCATCAAGGGCGCGCTGGCGGTCTATGACCCGAACCGGCAGTGGTTCGGCGTGCTGGAAATGGCCGCGAGCGTGGCGGTGTTCTGCTCGGCCTTGCTGTATGTGCGGTGGCGGTTTCAGTTGAACCGCAGGCTTGCTGGGGAAGGTGAGATTTCAGTTGCCTGATGGACCGCTTTCGCGAGCAAGCCCGCTCCCACAGGAGGTCTGTGGTGTTCACAAATCCCCTGTGGGAGCGGGCTTGCTCGCGAAAGAAGCGCCGCAGTTTTAATGATTCACGGTATAAGCCAGCATCATCGAAATCTGCGACATCGGCCTGCCCCCACTTTCCTCATGCCAACGGTTGAACGCATTCTGCACCGTCGCCAGGTCCCGCAGGCTGGTGGGCACTTTGTCGATGATCTCCTGGGCGTTGAGCGCCGCCACCACGTCATAGCTGGGCACGAAGGTGTCCTTGCCCATCATCCGCAAGAAGCGCGGCGCTGAAAGACCACCCAGTTGATGACCGTGTTTTTTCAGGTAGGTCCACAGGCCCACGATGTCGGTCACCGGCCAGTCGGCGATCAATGCACCGAAGCTGCCCTTTTCATGAGCCACGTCCAGTATCAGCTGCGCATTGCGCGGCACGCTCTTGAGCTTGCCCAGGTGCCGGATGATCCGCGCGTCCTGCATCAGCCGCTCCAGGTGCTCGGCGCTCATCAACACGACCTTTTCCGGGTCGAACTTGAAGAATACTTCCTCGAATGCCGGCCATTTGGCGTCCACCAGGCTGTGCTTGAGCCCGGCGCGAAACACTCGCAACGCCATGGTCGAGAGGTAACGGTCATCGCTGATTTTGCGCAGTTGCGCCGAGGTCTTGGGAACCGGCAGATGGGCTTCCAGTTCAGCCGCCGAACCGAAGCGGTTCAGACAGTATTCGTGCAGCCACTTGTAGTCGCGCATGCCCTCTCCTGGGGTCGGAAATGAAAACGGCGCTCGCGAGCGCCGTGAATACGAGTGTGTGCCCTCGTCAGAGGTTCACCACGTTGACGAACCGCGGCGTGGCGTTTTCGTCGATGCGAAGGTTGGTGAAGTCGAACAGGTTGCGGTCCGCCAGTTGCGACGGGATGACGTTCTGCAAGCCGCGGAAAATGCTCTCGGTGCGGCCCGGGGTCTTACGCTCCCATTCCTGGAGCATTTCCTTGACCACCTGGCGTTGCAGGTTTTCCTGTGAACCGCAGAGGTTGCACGGGATGATCGGGAACTGCTTCAAATCCGAATAGGCCTGGATGTCTTTCTCATTGCAGTAGGCCAGCGGGCGGATCACCACGTTACGCCCGTCATCGGCCAGCAATTTGGGCGGCATGGCCTTGAGCGAGCCGTTGTAGAACATGTTCAGGAAGAACGTCTCGACGATGTCGTCGCGGTGATGCCCCAGGGCCATCTTGGTCGCGCCGATCTCGTCGGCGAAGGTGTAGAGCGTGCCGCGACGCAGGCGCGAGCACAGTGAGCAAGTGGTCTTGCCTTCGGGAATCAGTTCCTTGACCACCGAGTAGGTGTCTTTCTCGACGATGTGATATTCCACGCCCAGCGACTCGAGGTAAGCCGGTAGCACGTGCTCGGGAAACCCAGGCTGCTTCTGGTCCATGTTCACCGCGACGATGTCGAACTTGATCGGCGCAACCTTCTGCAAATGCATCAGCACGTCGAGCATGGTGTAGCTGTCCTTGCCGCCGGACAGGCAGACCATGACCTTATCGCCATCCTCGATCATGTTGAAATCGGCGACCGCCTCACCGGCCAGGCGGCGCAGGCGCTTTTGCAGTTTGTTCTGGTTGACCGTAAGAGTGCCCATGACGCGAAATCCGTGAGGTGTGACGAAAGGCGGGCATTTTACGCAAAAAACCAGGAAGTGGCACCGCCCCCTGTGGCGAGGGAGCTTGCTCCCTCGCCACAGGGGCTTTGCACGCCCTTACAGGTGCACAGACCCATCGGCGATTAACGCCCTGCCCCACAGCGCGATTTGCTCTAAGCCCCCCATCCCCCTGGCAGTAACTCCTTTCTATACTGCGTCATAAGGTCGCACACACATACAGACCTTTACTTACTTGGCCGCTTGGCCCGTAGGCGCTCCGTTGGGGGGCGATGGCAATAACAAAGGAGTGACTGACTATGATCCATCACGTCGTGGGGCTCTTTACCCACCCTGATCAAGAATGGAAAGAAATCCGTGGCGATCAGGAGGAAAGCATCAGCCACATGTACCTCACCCATACGCTGATCCTGGCGGCCATTCCCGCCGTGTCGGCGTTTATCGGTACCACCCAGGTGGGATGGGTCATCGGCAATCGTCCACCGGTGATGCTGACCCAGGAAAGCGCGATATGGATGACTGTCATGTCGTACCTGGCCATGCTGGGCGGCGTCGCGGTGATGGGCGCTTTCATCCACTGGATGGCGCGCACCTATGACGCCAATCCGAGCCTGGCCCGTTGCGTCGCGTTCGCCACCTACACCGCGACACCGTTGTTCATCGGCGGCTTGGCGGCGCTCTACCCGCACATGTGGCTGGGCATGATCGTCGGCACGGCGGCCATCTGCTACACGGTGTACCTGCTGTACGTGGGCCTGCCAACCTTCATGAACATTCCCCAGGACGAAGGCTTCCTTTTCTCCAGCTCGGTGCTCGCGGTCGGCCTGGTGGTACTGGTGGCGATCATGGCGTTTACAGTAATTGTCTGGGGGCTGGGCGTCGGCCCGGTGTATACCAACTGAATCAAGGCTCGCCTATAAAAACAGGATCTGCCGACACAGGCCGCCGCCAGGCGGCCTTCCTGTGCCTGGGCCAGCCGAAACGACCGCTGGGCGCCTGGGCGATTCGCAACGACCGACGGTTGCGGCATACTCGGGCTTCTGGAGACCCGTAAAGCATGCTCGAGCAACTCAATACCCGCGTCGAAGAGTGTTACCAACAAGCCGAATCCTTTTTCAAACGTCCTTTCAAACGCCCGGTGGTCAGCTTCAAATTGCGCGGCCAGAAGGCCGGCGTGGCGCACCTGCATGAGAATCTGCTGCGCTTCAATCCGCAGCTGTACCGGGAAAACGCCGAAGACTTTCTCAAGCAGACCGTGGCTCACGAAGTCGCGCACCTGATCGCTCACCAATTGTTCGGCGAGCGCATCCAGCCCCATGGTGAAGAATGGCAGTTGATCATGCGCGGGGTCTACGAACTGCCGCCCAACCGCTGTCACACCTACGAAATCAAACGCCGCAGCGTGACCCGCTATATCTACAAATGCCCGTGCGAGGCCAACGATTTCCCATTCTCGGCCCAGCGCCACAGCCTGGTGCGCCAGGGGCGGCGGTATTTGTGCCGTAGTTGTCGGGGGACGTTGGTGTTCAGTGGGGAGACGCGGGTGGAATAGCCTGCTTTTTGGGGGGGCTGGGCTGGCCTCTTCGCGAGCAAGCTCGCTCCCACAGGGATTTCTGAACGCCTAGATCCAGTGTGGGAGCGAGCTTGCTCGCGATGGCGGTTCGATCGACGCTACAAAATCACCTTTTCACCGCGCAATTGAGCAATCCGCTCCGCACTAAACCCCAACTCCCCCAACACCTGATCCGTATGCGCCCCCAACCCCACACCAATGTGCCGAGGCGCGGGCAGCCCATCCGAAAACTTCAACGGACACGCCATCTGCGCCTGATGTGTTCCATCACCCCGAGGCACCTGGGCCAGCACCTCGCGCGCCTGTAACTGCGGGTGTTGCAACGCTTCGTCCAGGCTCAACACCGGCTCGACGCAGGCATCGATCCCAGCAAACAAACGCCGCAGCTCGGCGAAGTCATGTTTCTCGAACTCGGTCTGCAGCGCCTGCTTGAGTGCCTGCTGCTGTCCGAGGTCGGATGACAATCCCTGGGCGGCCAGTTCCGGTCGCCCCAGCGCCTCGCACAATGCCTGCATGAAGGCCGGTTCCAGGCTGCCCACCGACATCCAGCGCCCATCCCGGGTCCGGTAATAGTCGTAGAAGCTACCGCCGTTGAGCATCTGGCTTTCCCGGTCCGGCAACACATTGCAAGCCAGGTAGCCGGCACCGGCCAGGGCATTCAGGCTGAATACGCAATCGGTCATGCTCACGTCCAGGTGCTGGCCCTGCCCGGTCTGCTGCCGGGCGATCACTGCCGCCAATAACCCGATGACCCCGTGCAGCGAACCACCGGCGATGTCCGCCGCCTGGATCCCCAGCGGCAATGGGCCGCTGTCGGCCCGACCGGTGTGGCTGGCAATCCCCGCCAGGGCCAGGTAGTTGATGTCATGGCCGGCGCGGTCCTTGTAGGGCCCGGTCTGGCCGTAGCCGGTGATGGACACATAGATCAACCGGGGATTGATCGCCTTCAAATCCTCATACCCCAGGCCCAATCGCTCCATCACCCCGGGGCGGAACTGCTCCAGCAGGATGTCGTAGTCCCCCAGCAATTGCTTGACCACCTCCACCGCTGCCGATTGCTTGAGGTCCAGGGCCAGGCTGCGCTTGTTGCGGTTGAGGTAGGCATGGCTGGCGGATACGCCCCGGTCGTGGGGCGGCAATACCCGCAACAGATCCGGACGGGTCGGCGACTCGATGCGCAACACCTCGGCGCCCATGTCCGCCAGCAGCAGCGAAGCGAACGGGCCGGGCAACAGGGTCGAGAAGTCGAGCACCTTGAGCGATGCCAATGGGCCTTGCATGGGTGAATCTCCGTAAAGTGAGGCGATGACTGAAGACTAGGCAGGGCCTGGCGATGGGGCAATTACCGGATTCGTCACGCTGACTGACGATTGTGCTCAGGCCCTCGCCACAGAAGCACGCTTGCTTCAGGAACTCCAGGCATGAAAAAACCCGCCGAAGCGGGTTTTTTCATTGCAGCTTGAGGATTACTTCACAACCCCTGGAGCCGAGGATTCAGCTGCCGCGATCTGCGCCGCCGCGATCTGCTCGTCATCTTCACGCACATCGGAGATACCGCGACCACCGGACGCCAGTTCGGCGTGCAGTTGGTCCTCGTTCAGTTCCTTGACCCACTTGGCAACCACGATAGTGGCAACCGCGTTGCCCACCAGGTTGGTCAGGGCACGGGCTTCGGACATGAAGCGGTCGATACCCAGGATCAGCGCCAGGCCGGCAACCGGCAGGGTGCCCACGGCCGACAGGGTGGCCGCCAGTACGATGAAACCGCTACCGGTCACGCCGGCAGCACCTTTGGACGACAGCAGCAGCACCAGCAGCAGGGTGATCTGGTGAGTGATGTCCATTGGGGTGTCGGTGGCCTGGGCGATGAACACCGCGGCCATGGTCAGGTAGATCGAAGTACCGTCGAGGTTGAACGAGTAGCCGGTTGGAATCACCAGGCCCACGACCGACTTCTTGGCACCCAGGCGCTCCATCTTGATCAGCATGCGAGGCAGTGCCGATTCCGACGAGGAGGTACCCAGTACGATCAGCAGTTCTTCACGGATGTAGCGCACCAGCTTGATGACGCTGAAGCCGTGGGCGCGGCAGATGGCGCCCAGCACCACCAGCACGAACACAATGCAGGTGATGTAGAAGCAGATCATCAGTTGACCCAGCTGCACCAGCGAACCGACACCGTAGGCGCCGATGGTGAACGCCATGGCACCGAAGGCGCCGATGGGGGCCAGCTTCATGATCATGTTGATGATGATGAACATCACGTGGGCGAAGCGGTCGATGAAATCCAGCACCGGCTTGCCGTAGGCACCCAGGCGATGCAGGGCGAAGCCGAAGAGCACCGAGAACATCAGCACTTGCAGGATGTCGCCGTTGGCGAATGCGCCGACGATGGTGGTCGGGATCACGTTGAGGATGAAGGCGATGATGCTCTGGTCTTTACCGGCCGAGATGAAACCGGCGATCTTGCTGGTGTCCAGGGTCGACGCGTCGATGTGCATGCCGTTACCCGGTTGCACGACGTTGACCACGACCAGGCCGATCAACAGGGCGATGGTGGAGACGATTTCGAAGTACAACAGTGCGTAGCCGCCGGTCTTGCCGACCGACTTCATGTTCTGCATGCCACCGATACCGCTGACGACCGTACAGAAAATGATTGGGGCGATGACCATCTTGATCAGTTTGATGAACCCGTCACCGAACGGCTTGAGGGCCACACCGGTCTGCGGGTAGAAGTGGCCGAGCAAAATGCCGATGGCAATGGCTACGATCACCTGGAAATACAGGGATTTGTACAGTGGCTGACGAGTCGTCATGGCAAACCTTCCTCAAGCGTCCCGCGCGACAACATCCACCTGTCGTCGACGAAACCTCAATTGCGAACCCTCCTGCGCTGGAGGGATTTGTTTTGGCGGCTGCACGCGGGCAGACCTACTCAACGTATTGCAAACCACGCGCCACTTTTTCGAAATGCCCTACATCCTGTATAGCAGAAGGGTTTGCTGATTTCACACGGGGTTAAACAGGACACCAAAGGTGGCGGATTTCCGCCTAAGGGTCGCTCCCCGCTCCGGGATTTGGCGGATATCCGCCTTGTTCGATACACCTCCCCTGCTACCATCGCCCGCCTGACGGACGGAATTTCTTGCCATGCGCCAACGCACAATCGCCAGCCACTACGCCCGCGCTGCCCTGGGAGGCGCGCGTCGGCAAGGGTTCGATTATTTTCCTCTGCTGCAAAAGCTGGGCATCAGCCCTGAACTGCTGGATGAGCCGCGAGCGCGGATTGCCCCGGAGCAGTTCGCCCGCTTACTGCAAACACTATGGCTGGCCCTGGAAGACGAGTACCTGGGCTTTGGCCGGGCCCCAAGCAAACCCGGGACCTTCGCCATGATGTGTCACGCGATCATCCACTGCCGTACCTTGGGCAAGGCGCTTCAACGCGGCCTGCTGTTCTACAGCCTGTTCCCCGACGCGCCGAGCCTGACTCTGGAAACCGAAGGAGAACGGGTACGCCTGGTACTGGACGAGTCGACGCTGTGGGACCCGGAGCATTTTTTGAGCGAAAGCCTGCTGGTGATCTGGCACCGCCTCGGCAGTTGGCTGATAGGCCAGCGGATTGGCCTGGAACAGGCGACCTTCGGCTACGGCAAGCCAGCCCACGGCGGCGAATACGATTTGCTGTTCCCCTGCCCGCTGGTTTTCGACGCCGACCACAGCAGCCTGTTGTTCCACAGCCGCTACCTGGACATGCCGCTGTTGCAGGACGAGCGGACCCTCAAGCACTTTCTGGAACGCTCCCCCGCCGACCTGCTTTCACGCCCGGACGACGGCCACAGCCTGAGCAGCCAGTTGCGCCGCCTGCTCAGCCGCGATACGGCCCGCTGGCCCGACCTGGACACCGTGGCCGCCCATCTGCACATCAGCCCCCAGACGCTGCGCCGACATTTGCGCGAGGAAGGCACCAGCTTCCAGGAGCTCAAGGATCAGCTGCGGCGGGATATCGCCATCTATCACCTGGGGCATGCGGACTTGTCGTTGCAGCAGATTGCCGAGCAACTGGGATTCTCCGAGCCGTCGGCGTTTCATCGGGCGTTCAAGAAGTGGACGGGGCTGACACCGGGGGCTTATCGGGAGCAGGAAAACTGAGTGACAACAAGTTCGGTGGTGTAACTACCGGCTTCTTCGCGGGCAAGCCCGCGAAAGGGCCGGTAGTCACACCGAACAGATCCAGTGTGGGAGCGGGCTTGCCCGCGAAAGGGCCGGTAGTCACACCGAAAATAACCCAGTCACACCACCGGAAAATGAATCCGAAACGCCGCCCCACCCAGTTCAGAATCCTCCAGGGTCAACGTGGCGCCATAGCTTTCGATAATGTCCTTGACCACCGCCAGCCCAATCCCCTGCCCCGGGTGCTGGCGGTCCAACCGTTCGCCACGCTGGAGGATCTGCGCCCGTTGGTCCGGCGGCACACCCGGCCCGTCGTCCTCGACACACAGCTCCATTCCGCCAAGGGTCCGGTGCACGCTGACCCGTACTTCGCCCAGGCAGAGCCGGTAAGCGTTTTCCAACAGGTTGCCGAGCATCTCCAGCAACGCGCCCTGTTCGATCGGCACCTGGCAGTGCTCCGGCAGGTCGAAACCGACGTTGACCCGTTTGTCGCGATAGACCTTGTCCAAGGTATCGCACAGGCTTTGCAACACCGGGCGCAGGCGTACCTGATGCCGCACCAGCCCGCTCTTGCGCAGGCTGGCCCGTTGCAATTGGTAGCCGATCTGCTGGCTCATGCGTTCGATCTGGCTTTGCAGCACCCAGGCCTGTCCACGGTCCTCGGGGCGCCGGGCCATGTCTTCGCTGACGCCTTGCAACACCGCCAGCGGAGTTTTCAAGCTGTGGGCCAGATCGTCGAGGGAGTCGCGATAGCGGCTGCGTTGCTCGCGTTCGCTGTATAGCAGGCGATTGAGAGAGCCGGTCAGGCGCAGCAGCTCCCGGGGATGCTCGGCGGTGAGGCTTTCCCGGGCGCCGCTTTCGATTTCGTCCAATTCCTGGCTCAAGCGCCGCAACGCCCGAAGGCCCCAGGTCAGGCCAATCCACAGCAAGGCCAGCAGCACCGCCAAGGCAGCACCAAAGCCCAGGTTAAGATTGTCCCGCAGGCCCTTGAGCGTTACTTCGTAGTCGCGCACCGGTTGCAGGGTGACGATGCTGAACGCCGCGCTCTGGCCGCCGAGCAGCTTGACCTCCACGTCATAGACGAAAAACTCTTGGCCATCATTCTCGCGGATACGCGCGAATTGGTTGCCCAGGCCGTCATAGCGCGGCGTGTAGTTGATGTTTTCTTCCTGAGTCGCCTTCGACCGCCAGACCAGATGACCGTCGCGATCATAGATGTAGCCCAGCAGACGGGCGTCGGCGAGGTTGAAGCGCTCGTCGGGCAACTGCGCGGGCATCTTCAGTTTGTTGTTTTCTACCCGAGCGGCGGAAATCAGCGTGGTCACGTCGGACGCCAGGCGCTGTTCGATGGACTCCTGCAACGCCAGGCTGAACGCGCCTTGCATGGCCGGCAGCAGCGCCAGCATGAACAGCGCCGCCAGGGTCATGGCGGCGAGCATCAGGCGCAGGCGTAGCGAACGAATCACTGGCAGCGCTCGTTGAACAGGTAGCCCAGGCCGCGCACGGTGTCGATCGGCTTGAAGCCCGCCGGGGCCTCCAATTTGCGCCGCAGGCGCCCGACCAGCACTTCGATGACATTCGGATCGCGCTCATCGTCATCGGGATAAAGCTGCTCCATCAGGCGATCCTTGGCGACCACCTGCTGGTGATGGCGCATAAGGTATTCGAGGATGCGGTATTCGTAGGCCGTCAGTGCCAGCGGCTCTTCATTGAGCGATGCCTGCTTGCGGTTGAGGTCCAGCAGCAACGGGCCGGCGACAATGGTCGACTGGGTGAAGCCACTGGAACGGCGCAACAGCGCGTTGAGCCGGGCCTCCAGCTCTTCGAACTGAAACGGCTTGACCACATAGTCGTCGGCCCCGGCGGCCAGGCCTTCGACCTTGTCCTGCCAGTTGCCGCGGGCGGTCAGGATCAGGATCGGGAAGGTCTTGTCCTGTGAACGCAGGCGGCGGATCAATTCCAGTCCGCTGATGCCTGGCAACCCCAGGTCGATCACCGCCAGGTCATGGTTGAATTCACGGACCTGGTACAACGCCTCTTCGGCATTGCCCACGGCCTGGACCACATGGCCGCTGTCGGTGAGACGGGTATGCAGGTGGTGACGCAACAGCGCTTCGTCTTCGACGACCAGTAACTTCATGGAGCCTCCCCAGGCAAAACAGACAATCCGGCGCAGCGCACCGCAACGACAGGCGCCGGATCGGCCCTGTGGGAGCGAGCCTGCTCCGGGCGGCGATCCGACGATAGCGGTCTGCCATTCAAGGTTGCAGCGACTGATCCACCGCTATCGCGAGCAGGCTCGCTCCCACAAGGAGCCGCTTAGAACGTGTAGTTGGCGGACAGGTAGGTCTGGGCGCTGCTGGTCAGGTCCAGCGAGCCGACCTTGTCGCCACCGTGCGGGCTCATCTCGGTGCTGGCGTTGCTGCGCAGGTAACGGTAACCCAGTTCCACCGAGGTGTTCTGCGAAATTTGTTGCAGGACGCCGCCCTGCAAGCCCACCGCGTAGCCGATGTCGCTGTCGCGGCTGTAGCCGGGAGAGTCCTGGGTCAGCTTGGTCAGGCCCGCCGTGCCGCCGCCGAACAGTTTGGTGCTACCGGTGACCGGGTAGAACAGGTCGTAGCTGCCCAACAGGTTTTCCTGACGCAGCTTGATGCCGTTGTGGGTCCCGGAGACGTTGTCGTAGGTGGCGTAGTAGCGGCCCTGGTCGTTCTGCTTGCCCAGTCGGACGCCGTAGGTGGTGTCCTTGCCAATGATGCCGTCGGCGTTCGGGTGGTTCAGGTTGTCGTTCAGTGCGTCGGATTTCTTGACCTTGTCGCTGGTCTGGCCAAGGGTCAGGCTGGCGAAGTTGTCGTCGGCGTGGGCCAGGGCGCTGGCGCCCAGTACGGTGAAAGCCAGCAGCAGTTTTTTCATCTGATTCATGTTCAAGCTCCCATGAAGCGTGGGTGGTGTGTGAAGTCGCTGTCACGTTAACCAGCGGTCCCTGAACACCCCTTGAACGTTCTCTGAACCTGGGCTGAATGAATCGGCTAGAGTGTCGTGTCTCACCTTCGTGCGAAATATTTATTCAAGGAGATCCGTCATGCGCAGGTTGCTTGCCGTTGTACTTCTGGCCCTTAGCGGTGCGAGCCACGCCGCCATCCAGACCCAGGAGATTCCCTACACCAGTGCCGATGGCACGAAGCTGATTGGCTATTACGCCTACGACGACGCCGTCAAAGGCCCGCGTCCGGGCGTCGTGGTGGTGCATGAATGGTGGGGGCTGAACGATTACGCCAAGCGCCGCGCCCGTGACCTGGCCGGCCTGGGCTACAGCGCCCTGGCCATCGATATGTACGGCGACGGCAAGAACACCGAGCACCCGACGGACGCGATGGCCTTCATGCAGGCGGCACTCAAGGACGGCAAGGCAGCCAGCGCGCGCTTCCAGGCCGGGCTCGACCTGCTGAAGAAACAACCCCAGACCGACCCGGACAGGCTGGCGGCCATCGGCTACTGCTTCGGCGGCAAAGTGGTGCTGGACGCCGCGCGCCAAGGCGTGCCGCTGGCGGGCGTGGTGAGTTTCCACGGAGCCCTGGTGACCAACACCCCGGCGACACCCGGCAGCGTCAAGGCCAAGGTGTTGGTCGAGCATGGTGCGCTGGACAGCATGGTCACCGCAGACAATGTCAGCGCGTTCAAGAGCGAGATGGACAAGGCCGGCGTCGACTATAAGTTCGTCAGCCTGGAAGGCGCCAAGCACGGCTTCAGCAACCCGGACGCCGACCGCTTGAGCCATGGCGAACATGGCGGACCGGACATTGGCTACAACAAGGCTGCCGATGAGAAGTCGTGGGCGGATATGAAGGCATTCTTCAAGAAAATCTTTGGCTGATATCAACTCTCTCAGCTGAATACCCCCTGTGGCGAGGGAGCTTGCTCCCGCTGGGCTGCGCAGCGGCCCCAAAATCTTGCGGGCGCTGCACGCCCGAGCGGGAGCAAGCTCCCTCGCCACAAAAGCGTTGTCCATTTAGTCTCTCTTTGTCCCCACTACCCAGCATGCGGGCAACCCGGCAAAATGCCCGCCATGAACACACTCCCCACCCTGCCCGCCTGCTGCTCGCCCTTGGACGAACACTGGCTGCTGCCCGACGTCCTGCCCGATACGGTACTGCTCAGCACCCGTTTCGACCCATCGTTGCTCACCGCCAATGATTTCGCGCTCAGCGCGATCGAGCCGCCACCGAGCATCCAGCGGTCGGTCGCCAAGCGCCAGGCCGAGTTCCTCGCCGGGCGGATCTGCGCCCGGGCCGCCTTGCAGCGCCTTGGCGGCCAGGCCTGTGTGCCGGCCATCGGCGAGGATCGCGCCCCGGTGTGGCCAGAGCGTGTCAGCGGCTCGATCACCCACAGCACTGGCCGGGCGGCGGCCATCGTCGCGGATAAAAATCACTGGCGTGGGTTGGGCATGGACCTGGAAAACCTCCTGGCCCCCGACCGCGCCGAGCGGTTGTGCGGGGAAATCCTCACCCCGCCGGAATTGCAGCGCATGGCCGCCCTTTCGCAAGAAAACCGGGCACTGCTGGTGACCCTGACCTTTTCGGTGAAGGAAAGCCTGTTCAAGGCGCTGTACCCGATCGTTGGCCAGCGCTTTTATTTCGAACATGCCGAGGTGTTGGAATGGACACCGGACGGGCAGGTGCGGCTGCGGTTGCTGACCCATTTGTCCAGCGAGTGGTGCCATGGCACTGAGTTGCAGGGGCAGTTTGGGGTGCGGGATGGGCAGTTGTTGAGTCTGGTGGGGGTCAAGGCCTGAGGTTGGTGATGGCTGTAAGGGCCTCTTCGCGAGCAAGCCCGCTCCCACATTGGGAATGCATTTCACCCTGTGGGAGCGGGCTTGCTCGCGAAGACGACGGATCAGGCGCTACAGAATTCAAGACCTGTCCTGATGCCTCGGCCAGCTCAAGCTGAAACACGCCCCACCCAGGCTTTTGCTCTTGCTGATCAACGCCCGGCCGTCATGCCAATGAATGATCCGCCGGACGATCGACAGGCCTAAGCCATGACCGCCGGAGGCCCGGGCGCGGCTGTCGTCCAGGCGCAGGAACGGCTTGAAGATCCGCTCCCACGCAGCCTCCGGCACACCGGGGCCGTCGTCTTCCACGTCCACCCGGCAACGCAATTGGCCCACTTGGTAACTGACGGTGACCCGGGAGCTGGCGTGGCGCATGGCATTGCTCACCAGGTTTTGCAAGGCGCGATGCAGGAAACGCGGCTCGGCCTCGACCCAGGCACCGTCGCAATCGGCTGCCGACAAGCAGACGCCACGCTCCACGCTGACCCCGGCCCGCAACGGCCCCAACTCCTCGATCACTTGATTGACCAGCGCATCCAGGTCTACCCGCTGGAAATTCAGCGCCGGTGAACCCTGCTCCAGGCGCGCATAAGTGAGCATCTCGTCGACCAACCGGTCCAGGTCTTCGATATCGTGGTCCATGCCCGCCAGGTATTTATCCCGGGCCTGAGGCGTGGTGGCGCTGCCGAGCATTTCCAGGCCGAAGCGCAGGCGTGCCACCGGCGTGCGCAGTTCGTGGGACACCGCCCGCACCAGCTCGCGCTGAATCGCCAGTAACTGCTGAAGATGCTCGGCCATGCCATTGAACGCCGCAGCCAGACGCCCCACCGAGTCGGCTCCGCGGGCCGGTACCCGGGTTTCCAGGCTGCCCTGGGCGATTTGCGTAGCGGCCGCCTCCAGGCCGCGCAAGCGGCGCTCCAATTGGCGGACCAGCAGATAGACAATCAATCCGATCAGGCTCAGCCCCAGCGCCGCGATCAACACCAGCCATTGCGGCGGATAAGGATTCATCTGGTACAGCGGGCCGATTTCCAGCACCCACGGCGTGCCGACCATACCGGCAAACACCCGGATGGAGTCGCCGCCCTTGCCCAACGCCATCACCGTGTCACCCTCGGACACCCGGCGGCGCTGGTCGTCATCCATGTCCGCCTGCTCGGCGGTCATGAGGCGCAGATCGAAACCGAAGCCTTTTTCTTCCTTGAGTTGCGCCAGCCGTGCCGGCTGTTCGCTGATCGGGTAACGCACCAGCTCGTCGGCCAACAGATAAATAGTCGCCCGAGCCAATTGCTCACTGATCTGCTGGACTTCTCCCACCAACATCAACTGCTCGCCGTCGCTGACCAACCGATAGACCTTCGCCGCGTGGGGCCCGGTCTGCTCGACCAGTGCCTGGCCGCGCAATACGCGGGTGCGCTGGCCGAGGTCCAGGTCGGTCTGGGTGAAGGTCTGCAAGACCAAGGGGATACCCAGCAGGCGCTCCCACACCAACAGCGCCCGGCGCCGCTCGGTGTCGTCCATCGGGCGCAGGTTGTCGGCCATCAACGAAAACGTGCCATGGGCCAGACGCTCGCGGTACTGCTCGCTGCGGTTCTGGTTGAGCAGGTGCAAGGCCAGCACACCGAGCACCGCCACCAGCACCAGCGCCGCGCACATGCCGCCATAGATGCGCAGGAAGATCGAGTTCACGGCGCCGTATCTACGCAAGCTTCAGGGACGAACAGATAGCCTTTGCTGCGGATGGTCTTGATCAGCCGTGGATGGTCCGGGTCATCGCCGATCTTGGGGCGGATGCGCGAAATACGCACGTCGATGGATCGGTCCTGGCCGTCATAACCGATGCCACGCAGGGCGGTGAAGATTTCTTCCCGAGACAAGATGCGCCCGGCGTTGGCGACCAGTAGCCATAGCAGGTCGAATTCGGCGCTGGTCAACTCGATACCGTTGCCTTGCAGCCAGGCTTCGCGCAGGGCGTTATCCACCACCAGCGGACCGAATTCCAGGCGCCGCGGTTTCTGCGGCGCGACCGACTCCGGTTCGCTGCGGCGCAACAGCGCCTGGATCCGTGCCAGCAACAAACGCGGGCGGACCGGCTTGCAGACGTAATCATCGGCCCCCAGGTCCAGGCCCTGGATCTGGTCAGTGTCGTCGGTACGGGCGGTGAGCATCAGGATCGGCCCGTCGTATTGCTCGCGCACCTTGCGGCAGATGCTCAGGCCGTCCTCGCCGGGCAGCATCAGGTCGAGGACCACCAGGTCCGGCTGCTCGGCAATGATCCGCGCCGCCGCCACGGCACCGTCGCCCTCGATGGCGACGCGCAGCCCGTTGCTTTCGAGATACTCACGGGTCAGCTCGGCCAGACGCTGGTCATCCTCGACGATCAATACCTGCCAGGCTTCTTGTTCCACTGGGGCCTCGTCTTGCTGCGAATATAAAAGGAAGGATCAGCACTCACCTGTGGCGAGGGAGCTTGCTCCCGCTCGATTGCGCAGCAATCGCAAAAAGCGGGGCCGCTTCGCAGCCCAGCGGGAGCAAGCTCCCTCGCCACAACAGTGCTCGCTCCGGAGATTCGAATACAGCCCCCTCTTTTTTGTCATATCAAAGGAGGATAAACATGCCAGCACACCGGCCGATTGTATAAACGCCACCCCCGGAGAAAACAAGCCGTTAAATGCGTTCGGTCAGCCGGAATTTATGTGGTAACGTCCGCGCCCGCAAAAATCATCGGGCTGTTTTCGAGCCATCAAAAACGTTGAAAAAAGGTCTACTCCAGCTAGGTCGCGGCCTACAGAGCAGTTCCACGTTTCGCACACAAATTACGCACAGGCTTATCCACAGGTAGTACGTTGCAATCGCCCCCCAAAACGCATTATCTTGTAGCCCGCCGCGTAAAAAACCCTACATATAGGGTTTCAGGCAAAAAACCAAACACAAGTTGGACAGGGAATTCAAGCGCTTTTCTCGCTTCTGTCCAGCTGAAATCACGCATTTCCCCAAGCCCAGACCGCCCCTGCGGATGGCAACTGTTTCGAGGTCGAAAACGACCGGAACGGTACGGGTGTTGCAGTCCATTGCCGGTACCCCGGCAATCCGGTCCAGGGCCCAGGCCCGCGACCCAAGAACTTCGGATGGAAGCAGCGCCAGACGCCTGTTTCCTACTGTCCCGAAGTTGTTATACCCGGCGCCAGTCGGTTGTAGTGCTTCAGGACGGAACGGTGGGCACCGTAATGGCGCCCAAATAAACATAGAGAACGTGGAGACACCCATGCACACCGACACAACTCGCGAGAACCCGCAGGCCAATGCGCCGCTGGCCGCCGATTCGACTCCGGATCTGTCCGCCACCGCGCCAGGCCAACTGCGTGTGATCAAGCGTAACGGCACTGTCGTTCCTTACACCGATGACAAGATCACCGTCGCCATCACCAAAGCGTTTCTTGCAGTTGAGGGCGGTACCGCTGCCGCTTCGTCGCGCATCCACGACACCGTGGCCCGCCTGACCGAACAGGTCACCGCGACCTTCAAGCGTCGCATGCCCTCGGGCGGCACCATCCACATCGAAGAAATCCAGGACCAGGTCGAACTGGCCCTGATGCGTGCCGGCGAGCAGAAAGTGGCTCGCGATTACGTGATCTACCGTGATTCGCGTGCCAAGGAGCGTGCCACCCGCACCCCGGCCGACGCACCGGTCCAGGCCCACCCTTCGATCCGCATCGCCCGCGCCGACGGCAGCCTGGCGCCGCTGGACATGGGTCGCCTGAACACCATCGTCACCGAAGCCTGCGAAGGCCTGGAAGAAGTCGACGGCGAGCTGATCCAGCGCGAAACCCTGAAGAACCTCTACGACGGCGTCGCCCTCAAGGACGTCAACACCGCCCTGGTCATGACCGCGCGGACCCTGGTAGAGCGCGAGCCGAACTACTCCTTCGTGACCGCCCGCCTGCTGATGGACACCCTGCGTGCCGAAGGCCTGAGCTTCCTGGAAGTCGCCGAGAGCGCGACCCACCACGAGATGGCCGACCTGTACGCCAAGGCCCTGCCGGCCTACGTCGCCAAGGGTATCGAATTCGAATTGCTGAACCCGGTCCTGGCGTCCTTCGACCTGGAAAAACTCGGCAAGGCAATCAACCACGAGCGCGACCAGCAGTTCACCTACCTGGGCCTGCAAACCCTGTACGACCGTTACTTCATCCACAAGGACGGTATCCGCTTCGAACTGCCGCAGATCTTCTTCATGCGCGTGGCCATGGGCCTGGCGATCGAAGAGAAGCAGAAAGAAGAGCGCGCCATCGAGTTCTACAACCTGCTGTCGTCCTTCGACTACATGGCCTCGACGCCGACGCTGTTCAACGCCGGTACTCTGCGTCCGCAGCTGTCCAGCTGCTACCTGACCACTGTTCCGGATGATCTGTCGGGCATCTACGGCGCGATCCACGACAACGCCATGCTGTCGAAATTCGCCGGCGGCCTGGGCAACGACTGGACCCCGGTGCGCGCATTGGGCTCGTACATCAAGGGCACCAACGGCAAGTCCCAGGGCGTCGTGCCGTTCCTCAAGGTGGTCAACGACACCGCCGTGGCGGTCAACCAGGGCGGCAAGCGCAAGGGCGCTGTCTGTGCCTACCTGGAAACCTGGCACATGGACATCGAAGAGTTCATCGAGCTGCGCAAGAACACCGGTGATGACCGTCGTCGTACCCACGACATGAACACCGCCAACTGGATTCCTGACCTGTTCATGAAGCGTGTCTTCGACGACGGCAAATGGACCCTGTTCTCGCCGTCCGAAGTACCGGACCTGCATGACCTGACCGGCAAGGCTTTCGAAGAGCGCTACGAGTACTACGAAGCCCTGACCGAGTACAACAAGATCAAGTTGTTCAAGGTTGTCCAGGCCAAGGACCTGTGGCGCAAGATGCTCTCGATGCTGTTCGAGACCGGCCACCCGTGGCTGACCTTCAAGGACCCGTGCAACCTGCGCAGCCCGCAGCAGCATGTGGGCGTGGTCCACAGCTCGAACCTGTGCACCGAGATCACCCTGAACACCAACAAGGACGAGATCGCCGTCTGCAACCTGGGGTCGATCAATCTGCCGAACCACATCGTCGACGGCAAGCTGGACACCGCCAAGCTGCAACGCACCGTGAACACCGCCGTGCGCATGCTCGACAACGTGATCGACATCAACTACTACTCGGTGCCGCAGGCGAAGAACTCCAACTTCAAGCACCGTCCGGTCGGCCTGGGCATCATGGGCTTCCAGGACGCTTTGTACCTGCAACACATCCCGTACGGCTCCGATGCCGCGGTCGAGTTCGCCGACAAGTCCATGGAAGCGGTCAGCTACTACGCGATCCAGGCCTCCTGCGACCTGGCCGATGAGCGCGGTTCGTACGAGACGTTCCAGGGTTCGCTGTGGTCCAAGGGCGTGCTGCCGCTGGACTCGCAACAGATCCTGATCGCCCAGCGTGGCGAGAAGTACATCGACGTTGACCTGAAGGAATCCCTGGACTGGGCACCGGTTCGCGCCCGTGTGCAGAAAGGCATCCGTAACTCCAACATCATGGCCATCGCACCGACTGCCACCATCGCCAACATCACCGGCGTGTCGCAGTCGATCGAACCGACCTACCAGAACCTGTATGTGAAATCGAACCTGTCGGGCGAATTCACCGTGATCAACCCGTACCTGGTTCGCGACCTCAAGGCCCGTGGCCTGTGGGACTCGGTCATGATCAACGACCTGAAGTACTACGACGGTTCGGTGCAGCAGATCGAGCGCATCCCGCAGGAACTCAAGGCGCTCTACGCCACTGCGTTCGAAGTAGACACCAAGTGGATCGTCGACGCCGCCAGCCGTCGCCAGAAGTGGATCGACCAGGCTCAGTCGCTGAACCTGTACATCGCCGGTGCCTCGGGCAAGAAGCTGGACGTGACCTACCGCATGGCCTGGTACCGTGGCCTGAAAACCACCTACTACCTCCGTGCCCTGGCCGCTACCAGCACCGAGAAGTCGACCATCAACACCGGCAAGCTGAACGCTGTTTCCAGCGGCGGCAACCACGGTGACGACTCGGTCCTGGCTGCTCCAGCAGGACCGGCGCCAGTGCCAAAGGCCTGCGCGATCGACGAGCCGGATTGCGAAGCTTGCCAATAAGCTGAGCGGGTGGGCGCTGCGAGGCGCCTACTTTTAAAGAAAGCCCCCGATAGACCGCTGGTTTATCGGGGGTTTTCTTTTGCCTGGAGGAAAGGGGCGCGTGTTGCGGCCTCATCGTTGGATCGCCGCCCGGAGCAGGCAATACAAAACACCCACCCAAAACAAAGCCCCTCTTGCGAGGGGCTTCTTGTGCAGCGTTTCAAGCAGCCATCGATATCAAGCCATCTGAATGATGGTCTGCATGATGGTGCTCTGGGTGGAGATGGTCTTGGCGTTCGCCTGGTAGTTGCTTTGCGCCTTGATCAGCTCGACCAGTTCGTTGGTCAGGTTGACGTTGGACTCCTCCAGGGCGTTGGAGACGATCGAGCCCAAGGTGCCGGTAGTCGGGGAATCGTAGGCGGGGATGCCCGAATCGAAGGTTTCCTTCCAACTGGTGCCCCCTACCGGTTGCAGGCCCTGTTCGTTGGTGAAGCTGGCCAGGGCCAGTTGGCCGATCGGCTTGGTCTGGTTGTTGCTGAAGTTGGCCAGCAATACACCGCTGCCATCGATGGTCAGGTTGGTGATCTGGCCGGTGGCGTAACCGTTCTGGACCGGGAGCGAACGAGCGGTATCGGCGTTGAACTGAGTGGTGTCGGTCAAGGACAGCGTGATCGTCGAGGAGCCTGCGCCGTTGGCAGCCCATACGCCGTTGGTCACGGTGCCAGGCACCCAGCCACTCAATATCAAGTCATTGCTGATGATCGGTGCAGGTACTGCCGGGGTGCTGACCTGGACCAGCTTGCCGTTGGAGTCGAAGGACATCGTCGAAGGGACCGCAAGGCTGGCGGCAGCGGTTGGCGAGCTGCCATTGAGGTTGCGACCGTCGATCAGCGTGTAGACATCCCAGGTGTTGGACCCCGTCTTGACCATGAATTGGTCCATGGAATGCTGGTTACCCTGGGTGTCATAGACCGGGGTCGTGAACTGCTTGGTGTAAGTGTCCGTATTGGCCGGGTCGAACTTGTACGGAGCCGCCTGGGAAATCGGCGTCGCCGTCGAGTTCAGGTTGATCGTCGACGAAACCAGGCTCGTTGCCTGCGGTGCCAGGTTAGAGGTGTCGATACGCAGGTCAGTCAGGATCCCGTTCTGGATCTTGCCGTTGGAATCCACGCCATAACCTTGCAACTTCGAAGTGCCATCACTGTTGGTGATGTAACCTTCCTTGTCGGTCTTGAAGGTACCGGCACGGGTGTAGCTCAGGGAACCGTCGTTGCTCAGGACAAAGAAGCCCTGGCCCTGGATCCCCATGTCGAGCACGTTGCCAGTGTTGTTCACATCACCCTGGCCGAATTGCTGGGAAACGTTGGACAGGCGCACGCCGTTGCCGACGGTCTTGCTGCCCGAACCCAGCTTGGTGGCCGAGTAGACATCTTCGAATTCCGCGCGGGAAGACTTGAAGCCGGTGGTCGCCACGTTGGCGATGTTGTTGCCGGTGACGTCCAGCTGTTTGTTGGCAGCATAGAGACCGCTAAGGCCGATGTTGAAAGACATTTTCCACTCCTTTTGCCGGGTTAGTCGGCTCTACATACCAATAGTTTGTACTTTGGACAGGGCGATGCTGCCCAGCCCGGCGAGGTTGAGCATCAATTCTCCGCCTGTCTGGCTGATCGTCACGCTGCTGACGGTGGCCGGCAGGTTGGTGATCAGCGACGTAGGCTTGCCATCGATGGTGGTCGAGGCCGCGAAAGTGTAAGTGCCGGATTCGACGGTGGTGCCCGCGTCGTTCTTGCCATCCCAGATGAAGGCCGAGTTGCCGGCCTTCTGCGCGCCCAGGTCGATGGTGCGGACGGTCTTGCCGTCCTTGTCCATGATCTTGACCGCGACGGAACCCGAGGCTGGTACCACCACTGTGCCGTTGAGGCTCTTGGAGGTATCGACCACTGCCTTGTCGCCCGGAGCAATCACTGAGCGCCCGACCAGCGACGAGGCCTGCAAGGCCTGGGACGAGTTGTAGTTGCCGGCGATGCCGCTCACCGTCTGGTTCAGGGTAGTGATGCCCTCCAGGCTGCTGAACTGCGCCAACTGGGCGACGAACTCGCCGTTGTCCTGGGGTTCCAGCGGGTTCTGGTTCTTCAGCTGGGTGACCAGCAATTGCAAGAACGCATCTTTACCCAACTCCTTCTTGCCGGTCGCCGCACCCGTCAACGAGCCCAAGGCGTCGGAGGAGGTGTTGGTCTTGACCGAAGAGTTGGCCAGGATGTCGTTGAGGCTCAAACCGCCGGTGCTGTTAGTAACGCTCATGTGACTCGCCCCTTATCACTGACCGAGGGTCAGGACCTTCTGCATCATGGTTTTGGCGGTGCTCATCATTTCGGCATTGGTCTGGAACGAACGACTGGCGGAAATCATGTCGGCCATTTCTTCGACCACGTTGACGTTCGGGTAGTAGACATAGCCCTTGGCGTCGGCAGCCGGATGGTTCGGCTCATAGCGCGCTTCGAGGTTGCTCTGGTCTTCGACCACGCCCAGCACCTGGACGCCCTGACCGGCCGCGTCCTGCTGTTGGAACAGCGAGTCGCTGCCGCCAGACTGGCCGCCCTGGAACATGGTGGCGAATACCGGGTGGCGCGCGCGGTAGGTCTGGTCGATGCTCGACGAAACGGTCTCGGCGTTGGCGATGTTACTGGCGACGGTGTTCAGGCGAGTGGTCTGGGCACTCATGGCACTGCCGGCGATGTTGAATACGCTCGCGATCGACATGACTTACTCTCCGCGCAGGGCCGATACCAGCCCTTTGAATTTACTGTTGAGCAGGGTGAAGCTGGCCTGGAAGTTCACGGAGTTTTCCGCGTAATTGGACTGTTCCAGTTGAGCATCCACAGTGTTCTGGTCGATCGAAGGTTGCATCGGCGTGCGATACATCAGCGACTCGTCGCCGTTGCCCAGGCCCTCGGCCTCGATATGACGGCTGTTGGTCATGTTCAGGGCGAAAGTGCCGTTCTTGGTCTTCTCGTTCTGCTCGGCGAGCACTTTGGAGAAGTCCAGGTCCCGGGCCTTGTAGTTCGGGGTATCGGCGTTGGCGATGTTGTTGGCCAGAACTTCGGCACGCTGGGCGCGGAAGCCCAGGGCCTTTTCATGGATACCGAGCGCTTTATCGAAGCTGATGCTCATGGCGGAAACCTTTGGGTGACCAGAATTTACGTACGAGGGAGAAAGCAAGCGCCGTGCCACTTTCAAAAACCCCATAAACCGGGGCTTTGCGGGCATCGACATGGCGGCAATGCCAGAAAAGCGGCAACCGGTTTCCGCTTGGCTGCCGCTTTTCTGCCGCTTTTCCACACACGGCAAAGGGCAACTGTGGGAGCGAGCCCGCTCGCGATGGTGGTGTGTCAGGCAATATTAATGTCGGCTGTTAGATCGCTATCGCGAGCAGGCTCGCTCCCACAGGGGATGGGGCCGATTGAGAGAAAGCCGGACATAAAAAACGGGAGCCTGTGAGGGCTCCCGCTCTTTGACTACATCCGTGAATCACTTCGCCTGGTAGATAATCCCAGGGCTGCACTGGACCATCTGATAATGATCCGGCAAACCGTTCAACGCCTCGGAGGCGCCCAGGAACAGGTAGCCGCCCGGCTTCAGGGTGCCGTGGATACGCAGCAGGATGTCTTTCTTCACTTCGGCAGAGAAGTAGATCAGCACGTTGCGACAGAACACGATGTCGAACTTGCCCAGGCTGGCATAGCTGTCCAGCAGGTTGAACGAGCGGAACTCCACCCGGCTCTTGATCGGCGCCTTGACCACCCAGCGGCCCGGCCCTTTCGGGTCGAAGTAGCGTTGCAGGCGATCAGGCGACAGACCGCGGCCGATGGCCAGGCTGTCGTACTCGCCGGTCTTGCAGTTGGTCAGCATGGACCCGGACAGGTCGGTGGCAACGATTTGCACGCCGCCCTTCAACTGGCCGATGTTGGTCCGCTCGAACTCGTCGATCGACATCGAGATCGAGTACGGTTCCTGCCCCGACGAACAGGCCGCCGACCAGATCCGCAGGCGCTGGCCCGGACTGGCCTTGATGGCCGCCGGCAGTACTTTGCTCTTCAGAACCTCGAACGGATAGGTGTCACGAAACCACAAGGTTTCGTTGGTGGTCATCGCATCCACCACCATCTCGCGCAAGCCACTGCGCGGCTGGGTCTGGATCCGCTGCACCAGCTCGCCCAACGATTTGAGGCCCTGTTGCTCCATCAATTTGTTGAGACGGCTCGACACCAGATATTGCTTGTTTTCGCCAAGCAATATGCCACAGGCTTTTTCCAGGAAGACCCGGAACTGTTCGAAATCCAAATTACCCGTAGACAAGATACCGCCTCTTTCATTTGTATTGACTTGCCGGGCGCACAACGCGCCCGACCTTTATTCTGCTGCCTTGATCCGATCGACAACCCGGGAAGCCAGGTCATCGGGCCGGAATTTCGCCAGGAAATCGTCGGCCCCGACTTTCTTGACCATCGCCTGGTTGAAAACCCCGGACAGCGACGTATGCAGGATGATGTGCAGCTTTTGCATGCGTGGATCGCTGCGGATTTCCGACGTCAGGGTGTAGCCATCCATCTCCGGCATTTCAATATCGGAGATCATCATCAGAAACTCTTCTTCGGGCTTCTTGCCCTCTTCCACCAGCTTGCGCAGGTAATCCAATGCCTGGCGTCCGTCATTGAGCGCCACCACTTCGACACCGATGGTCTGCAGGCAACGCGTCACCTGCTTGCGTGCCACCGACGAATCGTCGACGGTCAGCACCCGCAGCGAAATCGCCTTGTGCTGGGTCTCGGCATCCACCACCCCGACGGAAATGGCTTCCGGGGTCGGCGCCACTTCGGCGAGGATTTTCTCCACGTCGATGATTTCCACCAACTGGTTATCGACCCGGGTCACTGCCGTCAGGTAGTGATCGCGACCGGTGCCCTTGGGCGGCGGATGGATCTCCTCCCAGTTCATGTTGACGATGCGTTCCACCGAGCGCACCAAAAAACCCTGGGTCTTGGTGTTGTACTCGGTGATGATCACGAACGGATTGCTCTGATCCAGCAGCCGACCGGAACCGGTGGCCATTGCCAGGTCGAGAATCGGGATGGTCGCACCACGGATATTCGCCACACCGCACACGACGGGACTGGACTTGGGCATCAGGGTCAGCTTGGGGCATTGCAGCACCTCGCGGACCTTGAATACGTTGATCCCATACATTTGCTGGCCGTCGAGACGGAACAACAACAGCTCCAGGCGATTCTGACCCACCAGCTGAGTGCGCTGGTTTACTGAATCCATTACTCCCGCCATGCCCTGACTCCTACCTAACGCTAATGTGTCCGACGCGCCTTCATCACTAAACGGCACGGGGCTTGCTATTGAACCGGCATGAACGCACAAACGACATTTTCTCGACGCCTGACTACTCACTGCCGCTACTGGCTCGGTGCACTGTTGGCTGTCTGCCTGTTCGCTTCGGGCCGCCCTGCCCTGGCTGATGCTCCGGTTACCTTGCCTGATCTCCTTATCGGCGTCACTCAGGGCTTTCTTGAATTCACCGTAGAAGACTACCTGGCTACCAGTCAAACCGAAGGTCGTTATGAGATTGAAGTCAACCAGCTCGACCCGCGACTGCGCATGCCGACATGTGACAAGGATTTGACTGCTTCGCTGGAGAGCCCGGCCCGCCCACTGGGCCGCGTTACAGTGAAAGTGCGTTGTGACAGCGCGGCCCCCTGGACTGTGTTCGTGCCCGCTCAAGTGCGCCTGTTCCGTGAGATCGTCACGACCACTCGTCCGCTCAAGCGCTCCGGGATCGTCGAGCCTCAGGATGTAGTGCTACGTGAACGGGACGTCAGCCAGATCACCCAGGGCTTCTTGACGTCAGTCGATCAAGCCGTCGGTCAGAAACTTGTCCGACCAATGGTCGCCGACCAGGTCGTCACCCTTGTCCACCTGGAGCAGGCCGAGGTCATTCGCAAGGGCGACCAGGTGGTCATCACCGCCCGTAGCGGCTCCCTGGCCGTGCGGATGCCCGGCGAAGCCCTGTCCAATGGCGGCATGAGCGAACAGATCCGGGTGAAAAACCTCAACTCCCAGCGGGTGATCAAGGCCCAGGTGACGGCCCCGGGCCAAGTGGAAGTGGCTATGTAGCGATCCGGTAGAGAGAGGTAGAAGCTGGCGCTTGACCTCGGTGTTCCCTAGACTGTGCCTTTATACGAAGGCTTGCGCAGACGTGCGCACGCTCATTGAATAAATGGGCCTAAAGTTTCTTCAGGGATAGCCGAGAACATGGCAAGCGTCCAAATATTCAGAGGTTTTCTACCATGGTCATCGACTTCAATCGTTTAAACAGCTCTTCACCGCTGCCAGGCACTGCACGTACCAGCGCGAGCAAGGAAACCGACAAATCCGCGCCGGTGTCTACCCCAGCCGAAAAGGTCAGCAATGGAGAGTCCGTACACCTCAGCACTGAGGCTCAGCAGTTGCAGAAGGTCACTGACAAGCTGCGCGATCAACCTGTCGTCGACAAAGCCCGCGTGGCCGAGTTGAAAGCAGCAATCGCCGATGGCAGCTATAAAGTCGACAGCAACCGCGTAGCCAGCAAACTGCTCAACTTCGAAGCCCAGCGCTAGGCCACCGCCAGCGCCAGGCTTTTGGACGCTTAAGACCCAAGGCCAGCCATGCACGACTCGACTTTATTGCAACTGATCATCGACGACTTCGTTCCAGCGCAACAACTGCTGGAATTGCTGCAGGCCGAATCACTGGCCCTGCATGGTCGCGACATGCCCTTGCTGGAAAATATCCTGGCGCAGAAACAGGCACTGATCATTTTGCTCGACCAGCATGGCCGCAAGCGCAGCGAAATCCTCATCAGCCTGAACCTGCCCGCCAGTCACGAAGGCCTGGAGCAACTGGCCAGCCAATCGTCGATCGGCGAGCAGCTCCTGTCCCAGAGCAAAGTGCTCAACGACCTGCTCGCCCAATGCCAGGCCACCAACGCTCGCAACGGCCAGTCGATCCTGACTCAGCAGGCTGCCACCGCCAATCAGTTGCGCATTCTCAATGGCGGCGAAATCCCGACCCTGTATGACGCCAGCGGTTCGACCGCCAGGATGGTCAAGCACCGCCCGCTCAGTCAGGCGTGAAAGGAACAGCGCCTGTGCTCTATCAACGCGCGAGACATGCTGGCAAAATGCTGGCTATTCGTAGTCGTATTTTGCCTGGAGATTGACCTACCGTGTTCACTGCCCCAAACGCGGATGATGCTCCGCAGCCACCGAAGGTCCTCACCACGCCTCTGGAAATCTCCGGCAACCTGCGAATGCTGCAGGAAAGCCACGACCCGCTGATCATTACCTTTCACGAACGCACCCAGCGCTTCCAGAGCTATCTGGTGGATGTCGATCGCGAGAAGAACACCATTGCCTTGGATGAAATGATCCCGCGTGATGGCGAACGCTTCCTGCTGGCCGGCGAGCCGTTTCGCGTCGAGGGCTTTCATGACGGCGTGCGCATCGCGTGGGAAGGCAATGGCCCGCTGACCATCGCCGAATCCAAGGACGGTCGCTGCTATCGCGGCGCCTTGCCCGAGGAGGTGGTCTACCACCAACGTCGCAACGCTTTCCGCGCGGCCCTGAAGTTGACGCAACTGGTAAGCGTCGAACTGGGTGGCGATAAGCTCAAGTCCCCGGTCAACGGCAAACTGCTGGACATTTCGGCAACCGGTTGCAAGCTGCGCTTTGACGGTGACATCACCGAGCGCCTGCAATTGGGCCAGATCTATGAGCGTTTCATCGCCGCCCTGCCCTTTGGCAACATGACCGCACCCGTCGAACTGCGCCACCTGCACTTCGAAGAGCGGATCAACACCACTTTCGCCGGAGTGCGCTTCCACAACGTCAGTGGCCTGGTGCAGCGTCAGGTCGAGCGCTTTGTCTATCAGCTCCAGCGCGAAGCCCGTCGTTTCGATAAAGACGACCTCTGATTCCAGGCACCATGAAAAACGGGCAGTCCCTTGCGATGACTGCCCGTTTTTTTATGCCTTTCTGAATATTTTCACTCCAGGCATTGCTGTGCTTGCGCCGGCCTTATCGCGAGCAGGCTCGCTCCCACAGTAGATCGATGTGGCTTGGGATTATTCGCCCGACACAAAATCCCTTGTGGGAGCGAGCCTGCTCGCGATAGGCGCCACCGCGGTGTACGGCCTGTCCGACCAATCTCAAGGCCTGGCCTGAGTAAAGTCGGCTGCATCTGTTTCCGCCACCGGCTCGGACTCGGGCTCCGACTCGACATCCGGATTGGCCGGCGTCTGCATCTGGTCCTGCACCACCTGTTCATCCACCCGCGGGTCGAGGCACGCCACCAGCGGCGAACTCGACATGCTGTCCGGCATGGCGACGTGGTGCAACGGTGCGTCGTCGACCTGATGCAGGTTAGTCACCGCTTTCGGCCGGATCCGCCACACCAGCACCAGGGCGAAGAAGGCAGAAAAGGCGTACAGCATCTGGCTGCCGAACATCTTCATCAGCACCCCCGCCACCAGCGGCCCGATGCTGGCGCCGACGCCATAGGTCACCAGCAGCATCGCCGTCAGCGACACCCGGCGGTCACCCTCGACGTGGTCATTGGAAAACGCCACCGCCAAGGGATACAGGCAGAACTGGACCAGCGAACAGCAGAAGCCGGCAACGAACAATACTTCCAGCGGCACTTGCTGCAGGATCGCCAGCGGCAGCGCACAAACCGCCAGGAACAGCGCAAAGCAGCGAATCAGCATCGCCCGGTCGTAACGGTCGGACAGCCAGCCCAACGGCCACTGCACCAACAACCCGGCAAAAATGCAGCTCCCCATGAACAGACCGACCTGCTCGTTCGACAACCCCTGCTGCGAGGCATACAGCGGCGCCAGGCCATAGAACGAGCCGACGATCAGCCCGGAACCGAGCACCGTGCTCAACGACTGCGGCACCCGTTTGATAAAAAACCGTGGTTCCATCGGTGCCGGGCGCAGCGGCGCCGGGTGAATCCGCCTGGTCAGCGCGACCGGCACCAGGCACAGGGCGAAACACAGCGCCACCAGCATCAGCAGTTCCAGCCCCAGGGCCGGGTGCATGACCAGGATCAACTGCCCCAGCACCAACCCCAGGTACGAGGCGATCATGTAGCCGCTGAACACCACACCACGCTGCTTGGCGTCGGCCTGCTCGTTGAGCCAGCTCTCGATGACCATGTATTGGCACATCATGCCCAGGCCAACGATCATCCGCAGCACGATCCAGGCCGGCAGCCAGTTCACCAGGCCGTGGCCCAGGACCGCCGCCCCGACAATCCCGGCACAGGCTGAATAGGCACGGATATGCCCGACCCGGGCAATCAGCCGGTGGCCGATCTTGCCCCCCAGCACCAGACCGAAGTAGTTGGCGGCCATCAGCGCACCGACCCACAGGCTGTCGACATGGTCGGCAGCCAGCCGCAAGGCCAGGTAGGTACTCAAGAGGCCCGAGCCGATCAACATCATCAGCGAGGCAAAATAAAGCGCTCGAAAAGGTTTCCAGATTTGGCGCATCGGCGTTCCGAGCGGCTCCTTGAGGTGAGTGAGGGCTACCTTCAAGATAGCCCGGATGCAGCGGTTCGTTAGGCTTGCGCCGCCAGGATACGTCGCTCCCAGGGCGTGATTTCATCAAAGAAACTGGTCAGTTCCAGGGTCTTCGTAGCGATGTAACCTTCGATGAACTCGCTACCGAACAGTTCCTTCGCGACCTGGCTACGCTTCAGACGCTCCAGGGCGGCATGCAAGGTACATGGCAGCGACAGATTATCCGGCACTTGGAATTCGCCCTGGATCGCCGCGCTCGGCTCCAGCCGCTGCTCGATGCCATAAAGCCCGGCTGCCAGGCTGGCGGCAATCGCCAGGTAGGGGTTGGCGTCCGCGCCCGGCAAACGGTTTTCCACCCGACGGGCCACCGGCGAGCTGGCGGGTATGCGCAACCCGGCCGAACGGTTGTCATGGGACCAGCAGGCGTTGTTCGGCGAGGCGTATGGGTGACACAGGCGTTGATAGGAGTTCACGTTCGGCGCCAGCAGTGCAGTGAAATCCGCCAAGCAGGCCTGTTGCCCGCCAATGAAATGCCGGAAAGCCGCTGTCGGCTCCCCCGCTTCATCGGAAAACACGTTGCGACCGCTGTCGCGCTCGACGACGCTCTGATGGATGTGCATCGAACTGCCCGCTGTGTGCGCCAGCGGCTTGGCCATGCAGACCACGATCAGTCCGTGCTTGAGGGCCACTTCCTTGAGCAGATGCTTGAACAGGAACGTCTGGTCGGCGAGCAGCAGAGGGTCGCCATGGAGCAGGTTGATCTCGAACTGGCTCACGCCCATTTCGTGCATAAACGTGTCGCGAGGCAAGCCCAGGGCCGCCATGGACTCATAGACTTCATTGAAGAACGGGCGCAGGCCATTATTGGAGCTGATACTGAACGCCGACTGCCCATCTTCGCGACGACCGTCCAGGCCCACCGGCGGCAGGAACGGCTGGGTCGGATCCGGGTTGGGCGCGAACACGAAAAATTCCAGTTCGGTCGCCACCACTGGCTCCAGGCCATGGGCCGCATAACGAGCGATCACTGCTTTGAGTTGGCCACGCGTGGACAGCGGCGAGCTTTCGCCGCTCAGTTCGTCGGCGTCACAGATTGCCAGGGCACGAGGCTGTCGACTCCATGGCAGGCGATGGATCTGCTTCGGATCGGCCACCAACGCCAGGTCACCGTCCTCGCCACCGTAGAAACGCGCCGGTGGGTAACCGCCCATGATGCATTGCAGCATCACGCCCCGCGCCAGTTGCAACCGCCGACCTTCAAGAAAACCCTCGGCGGTCATCACCTTGCCCCGCGGCACGCCATTCAAATCCGGCGTGACACATTCAATCTCATCAATGCCGGTCAGTCGCTGCGCGAGTGAACCCTGGCCATCGGTCGTCATGACGCAATCCTTGTTATGTGCGAGCCGCGAGCGGCGACCCGTACAAAATAGGCTTCGGCTGTTCGGAATTTCAAGCACACCAACACAATAAACACCGAGGAAAACCCTGTGGGAGCGGGCTTGCTCGCGAATACGGTGTGTCAGCCGAAGATTTATTAACTGACACACCGCATTCGCGAGCAAGCCCGCTCCCACAAAGGTGCTGTGTGAGGAGCGTTATTTCTTACGGCAGATAGATCCTGAACACCCCACCGCCCAGCACACCGCCATTGGCAATCTCTGTACGCCCGCACACACCGCCGCGCTGATGCAGCCCGGCGATCCGCGCAGCGAAGTACAAGCCCAGACCGGTGCTGCCGCTGCTGTGATTGATGCCTTGCACGTATTCGGCCTGACGCTCGATCATTTCGGCCGGGTAGCCGTCGCCGTCGTCATTGATGCTCAAGACCAGTTGCCCGGCCTCGTCGCTCGCGCTGATCAACAAGGCTTGGCGGCCATGGCGAATGGCGTTGGTGATGCAATTGTCGAGCACCGAGGCAATGAGCTCGCGGTCGAAAAAGCCCAAGGGGCTGAGCGGATCGACCTCATAGGTCGCCATGATCCCGCGACTGCGGAACACGTCCTGGTGACCGGCCAGCTGCGCCTCGATGAAATCGTCCAGCTCATGGTAGTCCGGATGCAATGGCAACTGGTTGACCCCGAGCTTGTACAGCCCCAGCAGTTGCACCATCAGGCCGTTGAGGTGGGCGAACTCGAATTCGATGACGCCCTGCTCCGGCGTCTGGCGCTCAAGCTCGGGCAACCGCTCGAGCCATTGCGTATGCGCCTGCATGAGCAAGGTCAGGGAGTTCTTCATGTCGTGCACGGTCGATGCGATCACCGTGGAAAAATCGAGTGCCTGTTCGCTGTCATTCATCGCCAAATGCCTTGCTTCGCAGTTTCTGATAACGCGCAAAACGCGCATCGGTGTCGGGCATCATGCCCACCAGCTTCAGGCAGGCGCGGCACTCTTGCAGCAGTTCCGATTCCACACTGGTATCGGTGCCGTGCAAAAGGGACTGCGCCATGTTCAAAGCAATACTGATGTTCTTGGGCTGCATCTTCAGTGCGCGACGGAACAATTCCCGCGCCTGCGGCAACGCACCGGTCTTATAGACGCGCACGCCTTCGCGGTTCAGCTCGGCGGCGGCATTGCCTTGGTTGAGGATGTTCGGGTCATCGGTGAGCTTGGCAATGCCTTGCATTACCGCCGGGTCATCGCCGTAGATTTCCGCGCAGTTCTTGAGCATCGACTCACCCGCGCTGGTCTGGCCGAGCATCTGCAATTGCTTGGCGACCAGCAAGGCGGCTTCGGCGCTCATGAACTGCTCCATGCCGTCGAGTCGCTGCAACGCTTGTTCGGTGAGTTTTTCCGCGGTTTCGGCGTCGTTGAGCAAGAGGCTGGTGGCCTTCATCAGCCGCGCCCGGACCTGCAACCCCGGGTCGTTGAGGTTTTCCTTCGCCACCGCGCTGAGGGTGGTGTTGATCTCCAACCGGGTGCGGGTATCGAGACCCTTCTCGCTGCCTTTGCTGATCAACGCATGAGCCAGGCCCAGGTTGCTTTCCGGGTCCTTGAAGCGTGACTGCGCGCCCTGCCCGACCGCCTGACGATAAGCCCTGGAGGCGGTGTCGTAGTCTTCGTTGGCCATCGCCAGCTTGCCCAGCAACGATTGCCGGCGCACCGCCAGCGGTGACAGCCGAACAGCCTCTTCCAGCACGCCTTGGGCCTGTTTCGTGTCGCCCTCGGCCACCAGTACCTCGGCCATGCCGTCATACAACGCAGGCATCATCGGGAAGGTTTTCAGGGCTTTTTCATAAACCTCTTTGGCCTGCCCGACCTGACCGCGCTTGAACAGTAACTTGCCCAGGCCCGCATAGGCCCAGGGCAACGGACGATCCGCCAGGATGGTGTTGTACAGGCGCTCAAGGGCTTCGTTCTGATTCAGATCGCGCAGCGCATCGGCTCGATAACGCAGGCACAACGGCCCATAGCGCGGGTCCTGCTTGCACAGGGCGATGCAGGCGTTGAGCACCTCCAGCGGCTTGCCGCGATCCAGGGCCTGGAGGATCGGCTTGAGCAGGGTCTTGCGCTGTTCCAACCGTTCCAGCCGCTGGGCCAGGCCGGAGCGGTTGAACGGCTTGGTCAAGTACGCATCGGGCTCGTGCTCCAGGGCGCTGAGCACCATCGCCTGACTGGTCTCGGCGGTCACCATGAGAAATACACTTTCATGGCTGATCAGCTTCTCGACCATCAGGTCTTCCAGCACCTGCTGGCCGTTCTTGCGGCCGTCGCCCAGGTGATAGTCCTGCAAAATAAAGTCATAGCGTTTCTGCGAGCACATGCGCAGCGCCACTTCACCGGTATCGGCGGTGTCCACATCCTTGACGCCCAGCTCACGCAACATGGAGCGGATCGAGCTGCGGAAATCCGAGAAATCATCGACGATCAGAAAACTTTTTTGGTGGTACGCCAGCATCGAGGATGTCCAGGCCAGTAAGAAAATAACCCAACGGCAAAACGACTAAATGCCGCAGAAGATAGGGCTCGTCAGGTTATCGGCCGCAAATGGCGTTCCGTTAACGGATCACCGCCCCGAAAACCGATCCCGGCTATTGGTCAAATGCAGCACCATCGCCGCTCGGGCGGCATCGGGATCCTGCCGTTTGATTGCATTGAAAATCGCTTCATGCTCCAGGCTCGCCAGATGCCCCAACTGAGAAAAGTCGGCGCCGCCGCGTTCGTCAACCTTGACTTGCGTACGCGGAATCATCGCAGAGCCCAAGTGCTGCATGATTTCAGTGAAAAATGTGTTACCCGTGGCCTCGGCGATCAGCTGATGGAAGCGCTTGTCCTCCTCGACGCAACTGTCGTTGTTGGCCAGCGATGCCTGGTAGTCGGTCAGCGCCTGACGCATGCGAGCGAGTTGATCGTCGGACCTGCGCACAGCGGCTAGCGCCACAGCCTGCACCTCAAGACCCAGTCGCAGTTCAAGCATGTTCCTGACACTGGTAACCGTATCCATATGCAGGCGAAGTCCGGGCGGCGCCTCTCGTTCAAGTACAAACGTACCGATTCCGTGGCGTGTCTCCACCAAGCCTGAAGCCTGCAGCTTGGAAATAGCCTCCCGCACGACGGTGCGACTGACACCATGCTCGCGCACGATGGTGGACTCCGAAGGCAATTTTTCGCCCGGTTTTAGTTGTCCGAGCAAAATGCGCTGAGTCAGCGCCTCGACCACGCCTTGCGCCAGATTATTGGAGCGTCTTCGGACGGGGATTCCACTTTCGGTTTGCATAAGTTCGAGTCCAGGATTTCTGCTGTGGAGAGCTTATCACCCGCCAGTGCTCCTCTGGCGACGCAAAGCCGTTGAGCAAGGCGAATCTCTGGCCCAACTTGTATGACAACACATGTTTTATTCGCCTTACCCTCAATCTACAGCCCGTCTTTCTTATCACCCAAAGAAAAAGCCACAGACCCCAATCAGCGTACAAAACCTCGTAAAACAAGCAGATTAATAACCACAACCGCACAACTCGTGCGCTTGTTATGCAAAGAAATCCTAGAATGCGTCATTGCGGACGCAAAAATCGACTTGTATGATGTCTATCAACATAACACCCGTGACATTCCAACAAAAACAAGCGATGCAGGCGAATCACAATGACTCCTCAAGAACTCAAATCCATCCTTTCTGAAGGCCTCCTGTCTTTTCCGTTGACTGACTTTGACGCTGCTGGCGACTTCCGCGCCGACACCTACGCCAAGCGCCTGGAATGGCTGGCCCCGTACGGCGCGAGTGCGCTGTTTGCCGCGGGTGGCACCGGTGAGTTCTTTTCGCTCGAAGCTGGCGAATATTCGGAAATTATCAAAGTCGCGGTGCAAACCTGCCGCGGTGAAGTACCCATCCTGGCCGGCACGGGCGGCCCGACCCGCCAAGCCATCGCATTGGCTCAGGAAGCCGAGCGCCAGGGTGCAGCGGGTGTCTTGCTGCTGCCTCATTACCTGACAGAAGCAAGCCAGGAAGGCCTGGTCGCGCACGTTGAGCAAGTCTGCAAATCGGTGGATTTCGGGGTTGTCGTCTACAACCGTAACGTCTGCCGCCTGAACGCTAGCAGCTTGGAAAAGCTCGCTGATCGCTGCCCGAACCTGATCGGTTTCAAGGATGGCGTGGGCGATATTGAAAGCATGGTTTCGATTCGCCGCCGACTGGGTGAACGCCTGACCTACCTGGGCGGCTTGCCCACTGCCGAAGTCTACGCTGCCGCCTATAAAGCGATGGGCGTGCCGGTTTACTCCTCGGCGGTATTCAACTTCATCCCCAAAACCGCCATGGAGTTCTATCGAGCGATCGCAGCTGAAGACCACGAAACCGTGGGCAAGCTGATCGATGATTTCTTCCTGCCTTACCTGGATATCCGCAATCGCTGCGAAGGCTACGGCGTCAGCATCGTCAAGGCCGGCGCCAAACTGGTTGGCCATGATGCCGGCCCGGTACGCGCTCCGCTGACCGACCTGCGACCCAATGAAATGGAAGAGCTGGATGCGCTGATCAAGAAACTCGGCGCCCAGTAATCCGACTGCAATAACCGGCGGCCAAGCCGCCGGCATCACACCCAAACCCGCATAAAAATAATCAGTGGGAGATTTGAATTGTGAATAACTCAAGCAGTGCACCTGTCGTTCCAGAAGATTCAGTCCTGGCTCGCGCCGTGCGTAAAGTGAAGGGCCATGTGCTCCCACTTTTCGTCATCATGTTCATCCTCAACTACATCGACCGGGTCAATATCGGCTTCGTGCGTACGCACATGGAGCATGACCTGGGCATCGGTGCCGCGGCCTATGGCCTGGGCGCCGGCCTCTTCTTCATTGGCTACGCCCTCTTCGAAGTCCCGTCCAACATGCTTTTGCAAAGAGTCGGGGCTCGAGTCTGGCTGACCCGCATCATGCTCACCTGGGGCATCGTCGCCACGATGATGGCGTTCATCCAGAACGAAACCCACTTCTACATCCTGCGCTTTCTGCTGGGCGTCGCCGAAGCGGGCTTTTTCCCCGGCGTCATCTACTACTTCACCCGCTGGTTGCCTGGTGTAGAGCGCGGCAAAGCCATCGCCATTTTCTTGAGTGGCTCGGCAATCGCCTCGCTGATCTCCGGCCCACTGTCGGGTGCCCTGCTGCAAATCGAAGGCTTCGGCTTCCACGGCTGGCAGTGGATGTTTGCCATCGAAGGTCTTGCCTCTGTTGTGCTGGGTTTCTTCGTCTGGTTCTGGCTGGATTCCAAACCCCACGATGCAAAATGGATGACTCGTGAAGAACAGGATGCACTGGTCGACGCAATTGATCAGGAGCAACGTGAACGTGAGGCAGTGGCAACCGTCAAACCGACCATTGGCAAACTGCTCAAAGACCGCCAGATCATGCTGTTCTGCGCGTTGTATTTCTGCATTCAGCTGACCATCTACGCCGCCACTTTCTGGCTCCCCAGCATCATCAAGAAGATGGGCGAACTCAGCGACATTCAGGTGGGGTTCTTCAACTCCATCCCCTGGCTGATCTCGATCGTCGCCATGTACTCCTTCGCGGCCTTGTCGAGCAAGTTCAAATTCCAGCAAGCATGGGTTGCAACTGCACTGTTGATTGCCGCTGCCGGTATGTTCTTTTCCACCACTGGCGGGCCGATCTTTGCGTTCGTCGCCATCTGCTTTGCCGCCATCGGCTTCAAATCGGCGTCTTCCTTGTTCTGGCCAATTCCACAGGGCTACCTGGATGCGCGTATCGCGGCCGCTGTCATCGCACTCATCAACTCGATCGGCAACCTGGGCGGTTTCGTAGCGCCAACGACGTTCGGTTTCCTGGAACAGACAACCGGCTCGATCCAGGGCGGCCTTTACGGCTTGGCGGGCACATCGGTGCTCGCGGCAATCCTGGTGTTCTTCGCCAAGACTTCGCCCAAACAATCAACACTGGTCACGCCGCCGAACATTGCGTCACCCGGTGCGACAGTCAGCAAGTCTCACTGACCTATTGATAGCTGAACGAACTCATTTTGCAGGAAGTTGCCATGAATGCTGAACACGCTGCCAACACCACGAAATCACCTGTTGTCACCAGTTTCCAAGTCATACCCGTAGCGGGTCACGACAGCATGTTGCTGAATCTGAGCGGTGCTCACGGCCCGTTCTTTACCCGCAACATCGTCATTCTCAAAGACAGCTCCGGCAACACTGGCGTGGGTGAAGTACCCGGTGGCGAGCGTATCCGCGAGACACTCGAAGACGCTCGCGGCCTGGTCATCGGACAGCCTGTCGGCCAATACCAACGCATCCTCAATCAGATGCGGACGACTTTTGCGTCGCGTGACTCTGCGGGCCGCGGCCTGCAGACTTTCGACCTTCGAATTACCATCCATGCGGTCACGGCGATGGAAGCCGCCCTGCTTGACCTGCTGGGTCAATTCCTCGAAGTGCCGGTTGCCGCATTGCTGGGCGAAGGCCAGCAACGCGATGCCGTGAAGATGCTCGGCTACCTGTTCTACGTCGGCGATCGCAATGCCACCAATCTTGCGTACCGCAACGAATCCGAAGCAGACAACGACTGGTTCCGCCTGCGTCACGAGAAAGCCATGACCGCCGAGGCCGTTGTGCGCCTGGCCGAGGCCGCGAAGGCCCGGTACGGCTTCAATGACTTCAAGCTCAAAGGTGGCGTGTTGAGCGGCGATGAAGAAATCGAAGCGGTCACTGCGCTGGCCGAACGCTTTCCTGACGCCCGTATCACACTCGATCCCAATGGCGCGTGGTCACTGAAAGAAGCCATCCGCTTGTGCCGGGACCAGCATCATGTTCTGGCCTACGCAGAAGACCCATGTGGCGCAGAAAACGGTTACTCGGGTCGTGAAGTCATGGCTGAATTCCGCCGCGCCACCGGGCTTAAAACCGCGACCAACATGATCGCTACCGACTGGCGCGAAATGGGCCACGCGATCCAGTTGCAATCGGTCGATATCCCGCTCGCCGATCCGCATTTCTGGACGATGCAGGGCTCGGTCCGAGTGGCTCAGATGTGTCATGAATGGGGACTGACCTGGGGCTCCCATTCCAACAACCATTTCGACATCTCTTTAGCCATGTTCACCCAGGTAGCAGCCGCCGCACCTGGAGACATCACGGCAATCGATACCCACTGGATCTGGCAGGACGGTCAGCGCCTGACCAAAGAACCGCTGAAAATTGAAGGCGGCTACGTCAAGGTTCCAACCCGGCCAGGCCTGGGCGTAGACATCGACATGGACGCAGTGGCCAAGGCGCATGAGGTGTACAAAGGTATGGGGCTTGGCGCGCGGGACGACAGCGTCGCGATGCAATTCCTGATTCCGGGCTGGAGCTTCAACAACAAAAAACCGTGCCTGGTGCGTTAAATCACAGAGGCTTGAGCGCCAAAGAGACAACCATCTTTCATGGCGTTTCGTTCAAAAAAAGGGGATGGCTGGGTGCCTGAAGAATTTGGTGTCCCAGGGCAGGTTCGAACTGCCAACCTTCCCCTTAGGAGGGTCATTCCCAGCTCAATGATTGCAGCCTTACCCCTTATTTTTCGGGGCGTTCCGTCCGATTGCGTCCGTCCATACGTGGTCGTATAGTTGTTTTTGCTGCCACGGTGCTGTCACGGACGGAAACTGCTTGAAAACGAAGATCACACAAAAGCTCATCAACAACCTGCCCACCGAGGCAAAAGCATACCGTGTTCATGACACTGTACAGCCCGGTCTCTTCATTCGCGTGTTGCCCAGTGGGCACAAGTCATTCATGGTCACATGGGGTCGCAACAAAAACGCCACCTTGGGCCGCGTGGGCGTTCTGACGCTTGAGCAGGCCCGGGCCGAGGCAGCGCAGTACTTGGCAGACGCCCACCACCACGGCGAACCCCTGGCCATCAAGCAAGGCCGGCGCGGAGCTGCCTTGCCATCCCTGCGCGAATTCATCAACGACACCTATCTGCCGTGGTTCAAGGTACACCACCGCGGCCACGACAAGACCAAGCACACGCTCGAAAACAACTTCGAAACACTCATGACGCAACGTATTGACGCCATCACGACTCGCGACCTCGATCAGATCCGCACGACCTGGTTACAGGCCGGCAACAAGCCGTCGACGGCAAATCGCAAGATGGGCACGATCAGCGGCGTTTTCAGTCGGGCCCAAGAGTGGGAACTGATCACCGAACACCCCATGGACAAGCTGAAGGCGCTCAAGGTCGATTCGAAGGGAAAGGTTCGCTACCTGGCCGACGACGAATCAAAGCGACTCAGGGAAGCCTTGGACGCTCGCCAAGACGAAGCCCGCGCAGAGCGCGACAGCGCGAATGGGTGGCGCGCTGCTCGGCTGAAACCCCAGCTCAGCGACCTTCGCGCGGTTGAATTTACCGATCACCTCAAGCCGATGGTGCTGCTGTCGCTCAACACCGGCATACGCCGCGGCGAACTGTTCGACCTGAAGTGGCCGGCCGTCAACTTCTCGACCAAGACGATAACCATTTCCGGCGACCTGTCAAAGACGCTTGAGACTCGACACATTCCGATGAACAAGGAGGCCCTGGCCACGCTGAAGGCCTGGAAGCGGCAATCGACCGGCACCGGTTATATCTTCCCAGGCCAGGACGGAGGGCGTCTTGATGATGTGAAAACAGCTTGGTTGAACCTGCTGGAGCGCGCCGAGATTGAGAGCTTTCGCTGGCATGATATGCGTCACGACTTCGCGTCGCGCCTGGTGATGGCCGGCGTACCGCTGAACACGGTGCGAGATCTGCTGGGGCACGCCGACATCAAAATGACATTGCGCTACGCACACCTGGCGCCAGGAACAAAAGCCGCTGCGGTGGAGTTGATCTAGAACGACGCCTCGAAAGGAACGATGGTTCGACTGTCCTTGTGGGCTTCAACATGATCGAGAAGATCAGTCCACCATAAACGGAGGTTTGAGCGATCAATGCGCCCGAGCCCTTCAACTTTCCAGTCGGTGGGGATCTTTGTCATGTGATTCTCCCAAAAGCATCGCGAGAACTTAATCGTCTCCCAAATTCTTTGCTCTTCGTAGGTGAGAAGAGAGGGGAGGCGATAGCACATATTGATAAAACGCTCGCTTTCGTCGGCAGACCAAACGTCAGAGAAAATCACCCCAAGCGAGTAATTGTGCATTTCCCCATCGTCAAAGTATGGGGCGTCTAAATCAAAAGCGATTTCCTCAATAGCCGCTTCAACCACGCCGGTGATGGATTGCCTGCGAATTCGCGAGATGAGTTCAATCATCATCTTCACCTTGGGGTCCAGACGGAGCGTCAACGTCTCCGTCTTTCGCGCACCTTGGCTGGGCTTGTTCTTGGCCATCACTTATACCTATCAAAATGGGTCGGCCAATCGTACCTTTTGCGTCCACCGAAGTCCATGCACTCATATTCAGTCTGTGATTGCAGTTGACGTGCTAGCACTGCACAACTAGCATTCCCACATCGCCCGATCACTCCCGATGGGCATATGGAGACTTCTATGGAACAAGCACACCAAATTGCCCCGCTCTCAGTCAGCGTCGAAGACGCTGCGCGGATCGTCGGTTATTCACGGTCGGGCGTATATGAGCTGATTGCTTCCGGAGACTTGAAAACTTTCAAGCTCGGCCGGCGCCGCCTGATTTTGATGGCTGAGCTCAAGACCTGGATCGAGCGTGCGGCAAAGGACGGCGCTCGGTGAGGTGCGAAAAGAATACGGAGGAGGCATTACGCAGGACTGCGCAGAGGATTGCCAAGGCGGTGCTGGAACACCGCCTCAGCGAAAACACACTGGATAGCACCAACGTGAGAGGCAGACTATGACACGCCATTCTTCAACTGAGCAAGACCGCAAGATGATGGAGGCACTTCGAAACGGCCCGGTTTCGACTATCGAAGCCGCAAAGGATCTGGATATCGTCCAACCACCAAACACGATACGTCGCCTCAGGAAAAAGGGGCATGAAATCCGCACCTACTGGACGCATCAGTCCACCGAGCCAGGGCGCCCGCCTCACCGCGTGGCGAAGTACATCCTGCTGCGCGAAGCGTCGTAACCCACCTATCCGCAGGATGTCCTCACATCTGAGGGCATTCCTGCGCCTGCCTGCGAGCTGTTGAATGGCGAAGAAAAAGCCAAAACTGGACTGGGGCCCGATGGGCGCCGTCGCGATTCCGCGGGCGCTCATGGCGCACCCCGACTACCGCGAACTGTCCGGCTCAGCGCGCAAGGTGCTGGACTTGCTCACCTTTCAGTACAACGGGCGAAACAACGGCAACCTCGCCGCGACGCACACCATGATGGCCGAGTGGGGCGGCATGGCGAAGGGAACGCTCGCATCGGCACTGCGCGAACTCGTAGAGCGCGACCTGATAATCAAAAGCCGTGACCATGACAGATCGAGAGATGGAGCCAGGCCAGCGCTGTATGCCCTCGCCTGGCAACCAATCGATGAGTGCCCAGGCAAAGACCTTGAGCTTTCCCCCACCATCACAGCCAAGCGTAAACTCGGCTGCTAGGCCATATCCCGAATCCTGAGTACGGTGGTGGTCGAGCAGTCAGCGTGCCGGGCGGTAGCGCGAATGCCTAGCCCTGCTTTCAACAGCTCCTTGACCCGCCTATGCAGATCGGCGTCCACCGGGCGCCCCTGATACTTGCCCTGGGCTTTCGCCTTCTCAATACCCTGAGCCTGGCGCTCACGGCGTTGCTCATAATCCTTGCGCGCAATAGCCGCCATCATTTCTACCAACATCGAATTGATCGCGCCAAGCATCCTATCGGTGAACTCGTCGCCTTTAGTGTCGCGCATCCCCTGGTGGCTTGTTGGGAGGTCCAGCGCGACGATGCGCAGCCCCTTGGAGTCGATCGCCGCCTTGAGCCTCTGCCAGTCCTCCACCGGCAAGCGGGAGAGTCGGTCTATCGACTCCACCAGCAGCACGTCCCCTTTGCGTGCATCGTTGAGCAGGCGCAGCAGCTCGGGCCGATCCGGCGCGGCGCCGCTGGCGTTCTCCAAGTACACGCTCGCGATGACTTTGTTATGGTCGGCAGCGAATTGCTCGAGCGATGCCCGGGCGCGGCCGGCGTCTTGCTCTTCAGTAGATGCTCGCAGGTATGCGCGGATGAACATAATAGGTGCCTGTATCAGTTAGGGCGTTCTACTAACACTGTTTCACTTTGGGTGTTACTTATCAAGTCAAACAAGCAAATAAACACAAATTTGCTCGTATCAGCTCAGGCATACCCTCTTAATGCACTAGACTAGGGCATTTCGCCATCAGAGAGAGAACGTGTCATGCCCGGAAAATATGAGCAACCGGTATTTAGGGGAAAAGCGTTCACGTGCCTCCATCCTGATTGTGGAACACTTACTTCGATGACGTGGCACAGGCTTCAAGGCGAGCAGTTTGGTGGCGGATTCGAAACTGAGTACTGGTACTGCAGGTGCGACTTCTGCAATCAAAACAGTGTTTGGCGCCGCGTGGGAGATGAGACGCAAGGCCAGTTGATATACCCATATCTGCTGTCTGCACCTTACGGTCATGAAGCGATGCCCAAGGAATGTCTCGCTGATTTTGACGAGGCACGCGAGATATGTGAGCGCTCACCGAGAGGCGCCGCCGCATTGCTCAGGCTCTGCCTCCAAAAGCTTTTGGTGCACTTGGGGGGCACTGGGGAGCATATCGACACAGATATAAAAACGCTTGTCGCTGCCGGGCTTGATGCTCACGTACAGCAGGCCTTGGATGTGATCAGAGTGACAGGAAATAACGCGGTTCACCCTTTGGAAATGAATCTTGAGGATGATCAAGACAGTGTGCTGGTGCTCTTCGAAATGATTAATTTCATTGTGGAGGAGCGGATCAGTCGGCCACTCAAAACTCAGGATCGATTCGCAAATCTTCCCGAGAAGGCGCGCTTAGCAATCGAAAAGCGTGACAAGCTAAAAGGGTGATCCAGCCCCTTTGGACTCTCTCAAACTAGCTCACCGCCTGCGGCCCATATTGAGTCGTGGATGGAATGGCGGGACGCAACTTGACTGGATCAAAGAGAACTTGGTCGAATGTCTGTACCATTCTGCGTCCCGGATATCCGGAAATTTTGCATCTCACCGACACCTAGGTCCGTGGCCGTTTCCTTCACTGGTTGGGCGATCTGCATTGCGCAAAGGCCGTTGCCCTCGTCGTCGCCAGCGATACCGACTATATGCCGGCCTGGCCTAATATGAAATTTCACAATTTCGCCAGTGTCGATGCGAGCGACCTTTTTCCCATCGACCAGAACGGTGGCCAAGCAACCACCCGAAGCCCAGAAACCATTATCCCGACTGATAACCAGCGTAGCGCCACCCGGAACGGCAGTCTGATAGGCATAGACTCGCTCAGCGGGCACGCGCTTGGCGGAGCCGGTGTCCACCGGCGTGCTTGTACAGCCGGCCAGAACAACGACGGCGGCGGTGAGCAAAATCCTGTGCATGGTGCGTCCTCAGTGTAGGGTTGGCTGACTTTACACCAGGACAGCTAGGTCTTGTCCTCCGCGTAGATCGATGCGGAAATAATCATCCCGCCCCAACGGCGCCTACCGATGCAAATCGGTACCGGGTTTCCGGAGGCGGTCGTGTTTCGCGCCGATCCGAAACTGTAGCTCGGCGAGTTCTCAGGGGATGCGCTTTGCTTTAGGCCTGATGCTTGGGGACTGAGCATCTGAATGACGCCGCCGGCAGCGAGAGCAATGCCTGGGGCCAGTGTTGCGCCATTTGTGAAGGGGCTGGCAGCGATCAAAACAACGCCAAGAATCGTCTGCAGCAATCCGGAGCGCTTACCGCCGCTGATCACTGGGACGATTTTCAACGTCTTGATTCCACCAAGGTCGAAATCTTTCTCCAATACATTTTTGCCGTTGCGGATGATGGCGAATCTCATGCCCAGCCTGGCCAGCCGATCAATCTCCTCGGTGAATCCCTCGACCGTCGCCCTCAGCGCCTTGAATACTTCCCAGGTACTGCCGGTTTGGAGCTGGTAATCCTTCTGCCGGAAAAATTTTCTTCCCAATATACTACTGAGCTGGATCGTTGTGCGTGGGTTGTAGTGAGCTGCTGTTGCGGCCATGGTCTTTCTCCTAAGTGTTGGTAGCTGGTACGGATACGCCGAGGCGAATGGCGAGTAGCGATCGCGACATACGCGCCTGATCGAATGTCACCTGCTCGCGCCGTGGGTCATAGTTCCAGATTCGGTCGTAGATCACCTGATAGGCCCTGGCGCCGCGGAAGGTGCCGCGCAGCAGATCGGCAGAGACGCGTGCCTCTTCCTCGGTGAAGAATGGCCCATCAATCGTCACTTTCTGGCCGTCGCGGACGTGCTGGACATCCCACACCACATAACCGGAGTCGGGACCTTGTTTCAGCGGGTACGATGAAAAGTGGTTGGTTTTACACGCCTCGGCGAAGCGCTCTTGATAGTTGGCCAAGGGCTGTCTCCTGATTCGCGGCCGCCAGATCGCGGCCGCCCATCGTTGGGTCAGGCTGCGTCTTCAGCAGCTTCTTCATCGTCCGCATTCGGACTGTTCTTGAGCATCTCGGCGGTCGGCCCCTTGCCTGGTAGCTCAAGCGGGATAGGGTCAAGCCACGCCACAAGGTTCGCGTAACCCTCGCCAGGTTCGACCCACTTCTGAACGTCCACGGCCTTGTTGTCGATCCCCACACCGTCTGTGATCAAGCCGAGAGCGAGGCTGCGAGCGTTCATCAGCGTCTCGCGCACACCGATGGCGAGCAGGCCCAGCGTTACCACAGCACCGGGATATGCAATGGCGATACCTGCGCCACCGAGCTTCACCGTCTGCTCATCCGTGTATCCGCTGATCCGTGCTGGACCGCGAAGAACCGCCGCCGCGATGCGCGCTTCTTGGCCCTGGCGCATCTGCATCAGGAGGTTCATGCGCTCGTTGTTGGGTAGGTCGCTGGTAAAGGCGCGGCACTCGGCATCCAGAGATGCGCCCACGGCATCGGCCGGAGAGAGCGCCAGGAATGGAAGCAGTTTCTGGGATGCGTAGGTGAAGAGGTTCCCAGCGGTCTCGCGGATCGTGGGGATCCCATCCTTCACCGCCATGACGTAATCATCAAACGCGGCGGCCGAGCGCCGGGTTTTTGCCTCCCTGGTCAGGTCGGCGTTTTCGCGGATGGCCTCCATCTTCGCCGATGCCTTCGAGTATTGATTGAGCATTGCATCTTGAAGGCGCTGGAGGGGGCCCACATTCGGCCAAAGGGCCCAGGCGGTACCCGGCAGGTTCTCAGAGTGGTATTTCTTGAAGTCGTGAAGGAAAACTGTGGCAGAGCCGACTTTCTGTATAGCGCCGACAGATCGTTGGAGGTTCATTGTGTGCACCTATGGTTAGTTTGCGTTTGTGGTTGAGGCTCGAAGTAGTCAGCGAGTGTCATTCGATCAGGACTCATTCCGCCTGCGGCGGCAGCGCTGAGCTCGTCCATGATCTGACTGATGGCCTTCACATTGAGATCGGTTGCCGCTAGGCCCAACTCGCTCTTGAGCTTGGCCAACTGCTTACGAGGCTTCATTGCGCGCCTCGATAATTTGTCGATATTGCTGGGCTGCGTGCTGATCGACAGTCACACCCTCTTGAGGCCAGGTAACGATCCAGGCACCAGGCGGTGGGGCGTGGCGGATATCCATAACCCCGACCTGAGCGCCATACCTGCCTGGTCGTTCAACGTGACGCGCGTGCAGGATTAGGGCCTTCGCCATCTCCTCGCATTGGTCGCTATCCATTGAAGAAAAAGGGAAAAACAGACACTCGTTTTTCCCTTGGATTCGATAGTCCACCTGATGTCCCGCAGTCTTGGGGAAGTCGGATTCTTCTTGCAGTTCGGTGGAGCTGGCACGGATCACTGCCAGCACAATCAGCAGAACCGACTCGTCGGCCGCACCGATTTTTTGAGCCAGCCGCTGCAGTTCGGATTTCAGGGACTTGATGCTCATCGCTTCATTTCCTCAATTTGTAGGCGAAGCTCTTCCATCGCCTGTTGCAGCTCTGCCACCTCAATGACGCGAGCAACCGCCCCCAGTCCGAGAATGAGGTTCTTACCCTGGTCGGGGGGCAGCTTCCCTTCAGCGATGGCCCTGAGCAGTGACCGGGCGGCACTCGGCAGGTCCGTGTCGTCCAAGTCAAACGTCACCGACTCCACTGAAGGTTTGATCGGCGGCACAAGCCGCTCAAGGATCAGCCGGCAGGCCTGCATATCTCCCTTCTTGGCGGCGGCCAGTACCTTCTTTGTCACTGCCTCGGCGCCCTCGGCCAACTTCGCGCGGATCGCTTGGGTTTGCCCTGAACGCCCGCCAGGGTTACCTGACTGCCCCGGCGCCCATTGCCCGGCGTTGGCGCGGCCCGTCACTGAGCGGCCTTCTTGCGGGCGCCGGCCAGTTCGGCCGGATGCAGCAGTGCCAGTTCTGCAATGTGCAGATCGACGCCGGGGCCGGTGATATGGAAGCGGCCGCCGGCGAGCTCAGTCATCGTCAACCCGCGCTCTGCAATCCAGCGCCGGGCGCGGTTGCGCTTACTGCTGAAGTTTCTAGGCACGGGCAAGGCGAGACTCCAGGCTGATAACTGGTTTGTTCTCGCTGAGGGCGATGAGCAGCGCGCAGGCTTCGATGCTGCCCGTGCCTGCGGCAGCGCGAAGGCGCGCCCAGGCCGAATTTAGCTCCGCCCGAGTAGGCTTGGTCTGTGGTCCCCGCTGTTTCGTTTGTTGGGTCTGCATGATCAATCCTCAAATGGCTGCGTAACCAGGTTGCGTAGCCAAATTAGGACTTATCTGAGCGCATATCCAGTGTTTTTTGGGTACACCTTAGGTGTTACACGAAACGGGACGGAACGGGACGGAAATAGTTGATTTGGCGGGGAGCAAGGAAGGGATTTTTGTTGCAGTAAGTAAGGGATAGGTAAAGTGATACAAAAAGCCCTCACATAGTGAGGGCTCTATTTATGGCTTGCGTGGTTGAGGTCGCGGAGGCGGTGGTGGCGCCCGCCGCGGTGTGTCATCGCGAACGAAGCGCATCGGTGGTGGCGGTGGTGGTGGCGGCTTTTGGGTCATGTTGTAGTTGCTCCTGCTGATGGATGTAGAAAGGAAGGAACGACAAGACAGCGAGGAACAGCGCGGCCGTAACATAGTTTGCGAGCGAACGGAGATACACTCCACGCTTGTCATTGTTTTCCGTGTTCACCGTGGCGCCTTCGATGTAGTAATTGAGCACCAACGTCTTGAAGTGTTTCTCGGCCTCTTCCGGAGTGTCCCAATACTTCTCGAAATTATCACTGAAGCTACGGCGGTGAGTCTCCAGATCAACGAGGCTAGGAAGTCCTCTATCTGAATCTCGAAGCGTCCAGGCAGCGCGGAAATACAATCCTCCGAGGAATAGCATCACGCATGTGCTGAGATAGAAAATCCAGAAGAAGACACTTGCAGCGCCGTCTTCCGTCGTAGGGGCCTTGTTGAGCATATACGAAAGAAAAGTCACTATAGCGACCAGCATCGCGAGCGGCATATTGAGCCGAGCGTAGAGCTTCTCTTTTCGGTCCAGCTCTTGAAAGAAAACTTTCTCGTACAGGGCGAATCTTTCTTTTTCATCCATTCCTAGGCCCGCTCCTTTCACATTGCATCAATACGCCATCAATAGCACAACATTCCTCGGGAGAACATCTTCTGCGAACAAGGGGGAATGTACCTGGCCTCCCATTTCGGTATGGCAGGTGTCGCGACACAATTTGCTGATTCGCGAAACGTGTCGCGGATTAATGCATCCAGATTTGGATGGACCTCCCACCCCCCCAGCGGGGAGCAGCGGTACTTGAAAGCCGGAGTTCCGGCTTTGGGAGGTAGCTAATTCTTCTCGCTGGCAGAATTAGCCGGGGTGACGCTTTATCCACCCCACGTCTTAAACGTGAGCCAGGATCACATTAAGCGTTTGCGCCAACAGCAATGCCTGTTCCGGCCTGCTGTCAGGCATCCTTGGGCGATGCCAGTACGAACTCAACCTCTACACGTGCAACAGGGCGGCTTTCAGCGCCTTCAGTTCTTACCCTGCCGCCGGTGTATAGGTCGCCGCACTCTTTGGCGGCCTGTTCCAGCAGCTTCATAGCCATTACCACGTGCCCGCGCGCCTCGGCCTCCTCAAACATCCGCTGAAGCGCGCGCAACCTCACAGACCGATTGGCAATGGGCTCCTTGACCATCTCCTCCCGGAAGCTGCTCCTGGTGTCTTCAAACAGCGTCACCCAGCGCTTTGCCAGGCCCTTGCTGCTCTTGCGTGTCGGGTCGTGGGTCTCGACCTGCTGGCGCGACACCACAACACCAAAGCCATCCCTGACGGCCGTAGCGACCTGCGTGGGCGAGTCGAAGCAAGCCAGGGACTGGACGATGAATGCCTTGATTTCGTTGTTGAGCGCGGCCATGGGTTGGAATTTGTCTAGGGTCAGTCAAGAATCGTCATGGTTACCCAGGCGCCGAGCAAAGGCAATGCCCTGCCAGGCATGCGCTACCAAGCAGCGTTTAACACGTGAGGTAACGGGAGCGTAACGTTAGAAGCTCCACCGGGGATGTGTCGGAATATCCGGCACTTCGGTCTCCGCACTTTTGCGGAGACGCCATTTTCGGATAGTCCGACTCGGCTCATATGGTCTGCCTGACCTATAGATCGTGTGTCGCAACGCTAAGCGGGAATTACTGTGTAGAGACCATGGGGTCGCCATGATGCAAGATAGCCACCACCTGCCACGAAAGGATGTGTTGAGATGGATGAAGAGTTGATGCGCAAAGTGCGGGAAGCTATTGATAATTTTCCGCCTCGCCCGGACCTAGACGCCATGGTCGAAAGTGGAGACCTAATCAAAGTGCCGGGAGGGTATCAGGCACCCACGGAGAAGGGCCGCAAATCAATTGAGAAGTACACGATCGGTTTAACGATCAGCAACAAAGGAAAGCCACCGGTATATCGCCTCAGCATCCATCGAAAGCGAAAGCCTTCCATGTGATGCCGAAACGCCGGAGATACACTCAAATCTGAGCACATCCCTCGGAGCCCCTATGTCAGTCATCGATTGCGATTACCTGCCCAACCCAGCCAAGACCAAATTCCCGCCCGAACTGGCGCTACTGATCGTGCGCAAGGCTGCATCACTTGCCGACGCCTTCGAGCAACAAGCGCTCGATCAGCTCACCCGGGACGCCACCTCTGCGATAGCCGCCGGCGCCGATCCGCGCCAGGTCATCCGGCAGATGCGGCTATAACTCCCACCACTGGTGGAAGTCTGGGTGGTCCACCACTGGTGGCGCATCGAGGTTTCCGCCATTGGAGTAAACCTCTCAGCGCTTACGATCTTCTCGCGAAAGTGTCAGCAAACCCGGCACATCACTGCAAAGCGAAAATTCCCGGTTTCAGATTTGGAATCCAAATGTGAGCAGTTTTGCGCACATCCCTTCCCATTTTTTGGGGCTGCAATTATTTTGCACCCTCCCCTCTTGCGTGACTAGTAACGACGATGTATCTTCACTACATCGTAACTAGTAACAGGGAGGATAGATGACAGATCAAGCCAAGCCCCCGCGGTCAGCAGCAGCCAGGCAGCGGGACTACAAAGAACGCCAACGGGCGGCCGGCTACAAGCTGACAGCAGTGTGGATTCACGAAGAGACGGAGCGGGAGGGTAAGCAGGCGGCACGCGACGGCAAGCCGCTCAAGCCGATGGGCACGAAAGACCCACTAAGTTGGGCGGCGGGCTGGATCAGCGAAAAGAGCAAGCAGTGATCGGCTGAGAATTTAGCCGATTGAGAAAGCAGCAAACGGTGGGATTCCCCCACATTTGAAGGTGGCTCAGATCCGAGCCATCAGAGAAAAGGTGCCAACCCGGTGTGCAACCACCGGGCCGGCTATCGCACGACACAACTTGAAGGAACACGTCATGCAATCGTATCAAGCTACCAATAACACGTTTAAAAACCAAGAGCTGCTTGAGGAAACCTCTGTAGTCCTTGAGCTACTGGCCTTCGCTATGGGCATCATCGCCCAGCCAGCCACGCCGGCCGGCCTGTCGAAGGTGCTAGCCATCCTCGCCTGCAATTGCGCAATCAACTGGGCCGCAATGCTAACTGCCGACTCGCGGGCAGTTGTAGGGGGTGCAGCATGACCTCCGCCGGAAAATCCGTGCAGAACGCCGCATCTGACGCGTTCGAGCAACTGAGGGGCTGCCAAGAAATCCTTCAGCAACTGGAGGCGCTGTTGATGGCACTCAAAGACTCCGCACCGCAGCACTCCAACCAGGCACGTCTCGCCTCGCTCGGCGCATTCGTCGCAATGGATCACGCCAACGTCGTCAACTGCTTCATTGAGGATTACGGGCGCCTGCTGGAAGGGGGTGTGCAATGATTACCAACTCCCAGGCCACCTCCTACAAACAGTTAGCAGACGAAGCCCTTTTTCAGCTCGACTGCTGCCGCGAGTACGCCGACTGGATGTTTGCGCTGATGACCGCCATTCGCGATGACCACAAGCACTCCGGTGGAACGAACTCTGCTGGCCTGTCGAGCCTTGGCGTGTATCTAGCGGAAACTCACCTCGTAGGCACCGAGCAGGCGCTGGAAGTCCTGAACTCCAACATGCAGAGCCTCGGAGGTGCGCAATGAGTCGCGATTTGGTGGTGCTCATGCCGGCCCAGGTGGAAGGCGGGGTGGTGTCGACGACGGCGGTCCTCGACGGGGAAGCTATGTGCTCTATGAACTTCGCTCGTGAGGAGTTCAACAAGCTCGAGCGGATGCTGTGGCCGCTGATCGAGCCGCTACTGCGCCAACAGGAGAATGGGCCAGCCAGCGATGTCGCCCGCCACCTTGAGCAGATCCGGATATTCAGCGGCAACTTCTGCTGGAAGCATCGAGACGTAGGCTCGGCCTGGGGCGAGGTCGGCAAGCGTCCGGGAACCGATGACTGAAATCACGAAACCTTCGTAGTATGGCCAGGCACTACCCTGTAACGGGGTGGTGCCTTTTCTCGTGCCGTTGTCCAGCCGAGCCATCAGGACCAACACCTGTAGACGGCATACGCATAGCTGCTACACCCGGCAGACACACCAGAATGTTCGGATATGGGTGGTAATTTATAAGGGTGTCCAATTTTTGGACTAACAGATCATCCGAAAAGCCCGATTACAGTCCAATTTTTGGACTGCTAAATCCTCTTGCCGTCGCAACCGGACGCAACCGGAAAACCTCAGTCCAATTTTTGGACTGGTGCTGTCCAATTTTTGGACTAGAAGAATTCGAAAATAGGAAGCGCCCAAATAGACCGAGGAAGGCGTCGACAAGCGGTGTAATTTCGCCTGGTGCTGCCACCCTGCTGTCACAGCAATTTAGGATGGCGGGGCGATTTGGCTGGAGGCCTTAGTTTATATGGTGTCCCAGGGCAGGTTCGAACTGCCAACCTTCCCCTTAGGAGGGGGATGCTCTATCCAATTGAGCTACTGAGACACAAGTCGACCACGAGAAACGCGGTGTGCGGGACGGCGAGCATGTTAACGACCCGCCCCGCGTTTGTCATGTTGTCGATGGTTTTTTAAGTGTAGGCAAATCGTGCCACCCCACCCCCTCGCGGTGCCGGAAGTCCAACCCTGCCCACCGCTCATCCATCTTTCCAGGTCGAAGGTAGTAAATCGGCCATTTGCCACTATCCTATACAAGACAAGGACGTAAGCGCCTTCTGCTCGATTGCGGTTATCCGCCAGACGGTATGGCACATCGACACGATGTGACGGTCACAACCTGCGGACCACCTGGATTTTTCCAACCAGTCCGCACTTTTTGATGAAGGGTACTGGCAGAACGCCTTTACGCGGATCAGAATTTGTCACAGAATTGGCGCCAATGATCTGGCCATTTTGAGGCATGATGCGGGCCTCTTAACAATTCAGGTTGAACATTTGGCTGCGGAGCTTGTCCTATCGACATCCTGCGGCCAATCCCGAGAACCGCTCCCCTGAACTAACCGGTTAAATATATGCGCCCATTGAAACAGGCAATTTATTCCAGCCGTACGGCTGACAAGTTCGTCGTACGTCTGCCAGACGGAATGCGGGAACGCATTGCCGAGGTGGCTCGCAATCATCACCGCAGCATGAACTCCGAAATCATCGCGCGCCTTGAGCAAAGCCTCATTCAGGAAGGCGCGTTGGGTGAAGAGTTGAGCATGCGCCTGGACAGTCCGGAGCTGTCATTGCATGAGCGCGAACTGCTTCAACGTTTCCGACAACTGTCTCATCGCCAGCAGAACGCCCTCGTTTCTCTGATCGCCCATGATGCAGAAATGGCCGCAGACGCGTCCTGATCGCACCCAAGCGATTGAAAGCCAGCCTTGTGCTGGCTTTTTTTTGCCCGAGATTTGGCTTTTGACCAGGCCGAGCGGCGATTTCAAAGAACAGAATGTGGCGAGGGAGCTTGCTCCCGCCAGTTGCGCAGCAACCCTCTACGGGTAGCGCTGCGTAACAACCAGCGGGAGCAAGCTCCCTCGCCATAATGAAACAGCTTTTTCGATCAGGTCAGAGCAGGAAAACCGTCGCCAACCCCAGGAAAATAAAGAACCCACCACTGTCCGTCATGGCGGTAATCATCACGCTGGCGCCCATGGCAGGGTCACGCCCCATGCGGGCCAGGGTCATGGGGATCAATACCCCCATCAATGCCGCCAACAGCAGGTTAAGCGTCATCGCCGCCGTCATGACCACCCCCAGCGACCAACTGCCATAAAGCAGATAAGCCACCACGCCGATCACACCACCCCAGATCACGCCGTTGATCAGCGCCACGGCCAGCTCCTTGCGCATCAAGCGCGAGGTATTGCCGGTGCTCACCTGGTCCAACGCCATGGCACGGACAATCATGGTGATGGTCTGGTTGCCCGAGTTACCACCGATACCGGCAACGATCGGCATCAGCGCCGCGAGCGCCACCAACTTTTCGATAGAGCCCTCGAACAGGCCAATGACCCGGGATGCGACAAATGCCGTGATCAGATTGATCGCCAGCCAGGCCCAGCGGTTGCGCAGGGATTTCCAGACCGAGGCAAAGATGTCTTCCTCTTCGCGCAGACCGGCCATGTTGAGGACTTCGCTTTCGCTTTCCTCACGAATCAGGTCGACCATTTCATCGATGGTCAGACGGCCGATGAGCTTGCCGTTCTTGTCGACTACCGGTGCCGAGATCAAGTCATAACGCTCGAACGCCTGGGCCGCGTCGTACGCGTCTTCATCCGGATGAAAGCTTACCGGATCGCTGGCCATGACCTCGGCCACTTGCTTTTCCGGATCGTTGACGAGCAGACGCTTGATCGGCAGCACGCCCTTCAGCACGCCGTCGTAGTCGACCACGAACAGCTTGTCGGTATGCCCTGGCAACTCTTTCAGGCGACGCAGGTAACGCAAGACCACTTCAAGGCTGACGTCTTCGCGGATCGTCACCATCTCGAAGTCCATCAGCGCACCGACCTGCTCCTCGTCGTAGGACAACGCCGAGCGAACACGCTCACGCTGCTGACCGTCGAGGGCCTCCATCAGTTCGTGGACAACGTCCCGCGGCAGTTCAGGCGCAAGGTCGGCGAGCTCGTCGGCGTCCATTTCCTTGGCCGCCGCCAGCAACTCGTGGTCATCCATGTCGGCGATCAGGGTTTCACGAACCGAGTCGGACACTTCAAGCAGGATGTCGCCATCGCGATCGGCCTTGACCAACTGCCAGACCGTCAGACGCTCTTCCAGTGGCAAGGCTTCAAGGATGTAGGCGACGTCGGCAGAGTGCAGATCATCGAGCTTGCGTTGCAGCTCAACGAGATTCTGCCGGTGAACCAGGTTCTCGACCCGGTCATGATGTGGGCCTTCCTGGCGATGCGTCAGGTCTTCGACGACCCGCTGGCGCTGCAGCAGCTCAACGACTTGAGCCAGACGATCCTGAAGGCTTTCCTGTGTTTTCTTTACTTCAACTTGGGTCATAGGCGAACTCCACTCCCAGCAGTGGAGCACGCCGGAAGATTCAATCAGTCAATTCTTGATTGGCAAAACGAAATATTGAGTAACTACTGGGTAAGTCCATGGAAGTATTCCAAAGCCCCGGCGGGGCTGACGGGCGCAATCATACACCGCCTGGCGCTTTAACACGTTAAAAATCGTGGCAAGAACAAGCGCTTGCGAGACAAACCTGAACATAGGCTGAACCTGCCTCCCTACGACGACTTATCCTGAAAAGAAAACACACGCCCTGGCGCAAACGCACCGGCTACCCTTCTGTTTTTCAGCGTCAAGGAGGACGCCAGAATGCCAGTCAACCGCCACCTGTCTCTGCTCGCCATCCTGCTTTGCCTGCCTCTATGGGCCAGCGGGCAAACCGTACACCGCTGTGAAAATCTCTCCGGGCATGTGACATTCACGACATTAAGCTGCGAACCAGGAGAAAACCTGTCGCTGCAACAGATCAACCCCTACAGCCCCGGCAGCATCGGGCCGACGTTCGAGCCGCTATTGCCTGAAGCAGAGTTTCGGCAAACGCCTGGCAATGAGGCCAGGCGCAAGGAACCGACCGTCGTCGGCCAGTTCCAGGATCATTGCGGCAACCTGCTCGACCCCAGGCAGCGCCGCGATGCGATCCTGGATCGAAGGATCGTTCCCGGCATGAGCCAGCAGGACGTGGAGAGCGCACTGGGCAAGCCTGATTCGATCAAGGTCAGGAATTCGAGTACACGCTATACCTACAAAGCCAAGAAAGGTCGCAGCGCAGAAGTCGTGTTCGATGAGAAAGGATGCGTAAAAGGCAAATCGTAGACAGCAAAAAGCCCGCGATAAACGCGGGCTTTTTGGTATATGGTGCACTCGACAGGATTCGAACCTGTGACCGCTCGGTTCGTAGCCGAGTACTCTATCCAGCTGAGCTACGAGTGCAGGTTGTGGTTTTATACCAGATCACAACTGGTTGAAGCCAAGTCATTTACATTACTGTAAACAACTCTTAAATGGTGCACTCGACAGGATTCGAACCTGTGACCGCTCGGTTCGTAGCCGAGTACTCTATCCAGCTGAGCTACGAGTGCATTTGTTGCCGCGCATTATAGGTCGTCAATTCCTTTTGTAAAGCGCTTTTTTCAGTAATTTCAATAACTTACCGATCAAGCCAGGTTTTGACGCACTAAACGAATAATGGCGGAGAACGGGGGATTCGAACCCCCGACACCCTTTTGAGGTGTACTCCCTTAGCAGGGGAGCGCCTTCGGCCACTCGGCCAGCTCTCCGCAACACGGGGCGTATATTAACCACCTTCCTCCCCGTTTGCAAACATAAAAATCGATAAAAATTAATGGCTTGGTTCGTCGTCCTTCTCTTTCTTGATCCGCAGGTAGATTTCCTCACGGTGTACCGCAACCTCTTTCGGGGCGTTGACGCCGATACGCACTTGGTTTCCTTTGACGCCGAGCACGGTCACGGTGATTTCGCCATCGCCAATAATCAGGCTTTCCGCGCACCGACGAGTCAGAATCAGCATACCTTTCTCCTCACGCAATTCAGTTCAGGGACAACAGTCTGCAAAAAAAGGCTATTGGGCCAACAACCGGAACGGCCGAGGTCCACACGCCTAAGTATTGACCAGCGCGGGCAAAAGAACAGTTTTGGGACGCGCCATTCAAAAAAACAAAGGGCGCGGTCAAGCCGCGCCCTCCAAGACAACGCTTACTCGCCCTGTCGGGCAGCCGCGTCGAGTTCGAAAGCCGTGTGCAGGGCGCGCACGGCCAATTCCAGGTACTTCTCTTCGATCACCACGGAAACCTTGATTTCCGAGGTCGAGATCATCTGGATGTTGATGCTTTCCTTGGCCAGGGATTCGAACATGCGGCTGGCTACGCCTGCGTGGGAGCGCATGCCGACACCGACGATCGAGACCTTGGCGATCTTGGTATCGCCGACGACTTCCCGGGCACCGATCTCGCCAGCGGTCTTCTTCAGGATCGCTTCGGCCGACTGGTAGTCATTGCGGTGTACGGTGAAGGTGAAGTCGGTGGTGTTATCGTGCGAAACGTTCTGCACGATCATGTCGACTTCGATGTTCGCGGCGCTGATCGGGCCGAGAATCTTGAACGCCACGCCGGGAGTGTCTGGCACGCCACGGATGGTCAGCTTGGCTTCATCGCGGTTGAAAGCGATGCCGGAAATGATCGGCTGTTCCATGGATTCCTCTTCATCGATAGTAATGAGGGTGCCCGGACCCTCTTTGAAGCTGTGCAGGACGCGCAGCGGAACGTTGTACTTGCCGGCGAATTCCACCGCCCGGATCTGCAACACCTTCGAGCCGAGACTGGCCATTTCCAGCATCTCTTCGAAGGTGATCTTGTCCAGGCGCTGAGCCACGGGCACTACCCGTGGGTCGGTGGTGTAGACGCCGTCCACATCGGTGTAGATCTGGCACTCGTCAGCCTTCAAAGCCGCCGCCAGCGCCACGCCCGTCGTGTCGGAACCGCCACGGCCCAGGGTGGTGATGTTGCCGTGCTCGTCCACGCCCTGGAAACCGGCCACGACCACAACGCGACCGGCCTTCAAGTCACCGCGAATTTTCTGATCGTCGATCTGCAGGATACGCGCTTTGTTGTGCGCGCTGTCCGTCAGGATACGAACCTGGTTGCCGGTGTAGGACACCGCCGGCACGCCACGCTTGATCAATGCCATGGCCAGCAAGGCGATGGTCACTTGCTCACCAGTGGAAACGATCACATCCAGTTCACGGGGAACCGGTTGCTGCTCGCCACTGATTTGCTTGGCCAGATCGATCAGACGGTTGGTCTCGCCGCTCATTGCCGACAGCACAACCACCAGGTCATCGCCCGCATCACGGAATTTCTTAACCTTGTCGGCGACCTGTTCGATTCTCTCGACAGTGCCGACCGAGGTGCCTCCAAATTTCTGTACGATCAAAGCCATTTCAAAGCCGCCTCTGCCCGTGAAGGGCGCCCAATAATCACTCAACAGCAACCGGGCTCGCCACTAGACTGCAAGCCCGGGAGGCTGCCTTAAATACCCTGCTCTACAAATGCCACGGTCTGGGCCAGTGCCGCGTCCAGTGCGCCGGCGTCGATACCGCCGCCTTGCGCCATGTCCGGACGACCACCGCCCTTACCGCCCACTGCCGCAGCGGCCTGCTTCATCAAATCACCGGCTTTGAGTTGGCCAGTCAGGTCTTTGGTCACGCCTGCGACGAGCACGACCTTTTCCTCATGGACACCGCCGAGCAGGATCACTGCGCGGCCGAGTTTGTTTTTCAGTTGATCGACCAGCGCCAGCAGCGCCTTGCCATCCTGGCCATCCAGTCGTGCAGCCAGGACCTTCACGCCCTTGACATCCACGGCCTGGGCCGACAGATCGTCACCCGCGGCACTAGCGGCCTTGGCCTGCAACTGTTCCAGTTGTTTTTCCAGCAGGCGGTTGCGCTCCAGCACAGCCGACAGCTTGTCGATCAGATTGTCACGGCTGCCCTTGATCAGGCTCGCCGCTTCCTTGAGTTGTTCTTCAGCGGCGTTGAGGTACGCCAGGGCCGCTGCGCCGGTGACCGCTTCGATACGACGCACGCCGGACGCTACGCCACCTTCGCTGACGATCTTCAGCAGGCCGATGTCGCCGGTGCGGTTGGCGTGGATGCCGCCGCACAGTTCCACCGAGAAATCGCCCATGCTCAGCACGCGCACGCTGTCGCCGTATTTCTCGCCGAACAAGGCCATCGCGCCTTTCTGCTTGGCGGTCTCGATGTCGGTTTCTTCGGTCTCTACCGGGGAGTTCTTGCGGATCTCGGCGTTGACGATGTCTTCCAGCGCCTTGAGCTGCTCGGGCTTGATGGCCTCGAAATGGCTGAAGTCAAAACGCAGGCGCTGGCTGTCCACCAACGAACCCTTCTGCTGGACGTGCTCGCCCAGTACCTGGCGCAACGCTGCGTGCAGCAGGTGGGTGGCCGAGTGGTTCAGCGAGGTGGCATGGCGCACCTCGGCATCGACATGGGCCGCCACCGGGGCCGCGACCATCAGGCTGCCCGAGGCCAGCACGCCGTGGTGCAGGAAAGCGCCGCCGGTCTTGGTGGTGTCGCGCACATCGAAGCGCGAGCTGCCGGCTTGCAGGTAGCCGCTGTCGCCGATCTGGCCACCGGATTCGGCGTAGAACGGCGTGGTGTCGAGCACGATCACCCCTTCCTGGCCTTCGCTCAGGATGTCGACCGACTGTCCGTCCTTATAGATGGCAACGATCTTGGCCGAACCGGTAGTGCCGGCATAACCAGTGAATTCGGTGGCGACGTCAACCTTGACCAGGCTGTTGTAGTCCATGCCGAAGGAGCTGGCCGAGCGCGCACGCACCCGCTGGGCTTCCATCTCACGCTCGAATCCTTCCTCGTCGAGGGTCAGGTTGCGCTCGCGAGCGATGTCGCCGGTCAGGTCCATCGGAAAGCCATAGGTGTCGTACAGCTTGAACACCACGTCGCCCGGGACCACGTTGCCCTTGAGTTCAGCCAGGTCCTGCTCAAGGATCTTCAGACCTTGTTCCAGGGTCTTGGCGAACTGCTCTTCCTCGGCCTTGAGCACGCGCTCGATGTGCGCCTGCTGGGATTTGAGTTCCGGGAAGGCGTCGCCCATCTCGGCCACCAGGGCCGCGACGATCTGGTAAAAGAAGCTGCCCTTGGCGCCCAGCTTGTTGCCGTGACGGCAGGCACGGCGGATGATCCGGCGCAGCACATAGCCGCGGCCTTCGTTGGACGGCAGCACGCCGTCGGCAATCAGGAAGCCGCAGGAACGGATGTGGTCGGCGACCACTTTCAGCGAAGCCTGGTTGTCATTGGTGCAACCGATGGCCTTGGCCGAAGCGCTCAGCAGGCTCTGGAACAGGTCGATTTCGTAGTTGGAATGCACGTGCTGCAGCACCGCGCTGATCCGCTCCAGGCCCATGCCGGTATCCACCGACGGCGCCGGCAGCGGATGCAACACGCCATCGGCGGTGCGGTTGAACTGCATGAACACGTTGTTCCAGATCTCGATGTAGCGGTCGCCGTCTTCTTCCGGCGAGCCGGGTGGGCCGCCCCAGATGTCGGCGCCGTGATCGTAGAAGATCTCGGTGCATGGGCCGCATGGGCCGGTGTCGCCCATCGTCCAGAAGTTGTCGGAGGCGTAAGGCGCGCCTTTGTTGTCGCCGATCCGCACCATGCGCTCGGCCGGGACGCCGACCTCTTTGGTCCAGATGTCATAGGCTTCGTCATCACTGGCGTAGACCGTGACCCAGAGCTTCTCCTTGGGCAGGTTCAGCCACTTGTCGGAGGTCAGGAAGGTCCAGGCGAAAGTGATGGCGTCGCGCTTGAAATAGTCGCCGAAGCTGAAGTTACCCAGCATTTCGAAGAACGTGTGGTGACGGGCGGTATAGCCGACGTTTTCCAGGTCGTTGTGCTTGCCGCCGGCACGCACGCATTTCTGGCTGCTCACCGCACGGGTGTAGGCACGTTTTTCCTGGCCCAGGAAGCAGTCCTTGAACTGGTTCATCCCCGCGTTGGTGAACAGCAGGGTCGGGTCGTTGCCCGGAATCAAAGAGCTGGAGGCTACTCGGGTGTGGCCTTGCTCTTCGAAGAAGCGAAGGAAGGCTTCACGGATTTCTGCGCTTTTCATTAGGTTCTTCCACGGAGGCTGCGGCCAAAGGCCTGTGCAAAACGTCGACAGACGAAGCAACGGCAAAGGGCCGCATTATATCGGCCCTTCGCCTGGGGTACAGCGTGTTTATGCGATAGAAACGGTCAATTGGCCCGCTTGACGGCTCAGGCGCGGGAAAATTCGACGAAAGTGTCGATCACCTGGTCGATTTGCCCACCGCTGACGTCCATATGAGTGACCATCCGCAGGCGTGGCGCAGCGCTGAGCTTGATGCCCCGCTCAGCGGCAAAGGCCTTGATCGCCTCGGCGCGCTCGCCCATCTGCACGTAGACCATGTTGGTCTGCACCGGCTCGACCTCATAACCCACTGCCCGCAGGCCATCGGCGAGCCGCTGGGCATTGGCGTGGTCGTCGGCCAGGCGCTGGACCTGATGCTCCAGGGCATACAACCCCGCCGCCGCGAGAATTCCGGCCTGGCGCATCCCGCCACCGACCATCTTGCGCAATCGCCGGGCCTTGGCGATCAGCTCCACGGTACCGCACAGCACCGAGCCCACCGGGGCGCCAAGGCCTTTGGACAGGCACACCGAGACCGAGTCGAAGTACCGGGTGATCTCCCGAGCGTCCACGTTGAACTTGACCGCCGCGTTGTACAGCCGCGCCCCGTCCAGGTGCAGGGCCAGACCATGCTCGCGGGTGAACGCTCGGGCCCGGGCCAGGTAATCCAATGGCAGGACCTTGCCCTGCATGGTGTTTTCCAGTGCCAACAGCCGCGTACGGGCGAAGTGAAAGTCGTCCGGTTTGATCGCAGCGGCGACCTGCGCCAGGTCCAGCGAGCCATCCGCCTGCACCTCAAGGGGCTGCGGCTGGATCGACCCGAGCACCGCCGCCCCGCCCCCTTCGTACTTGTAGGTGTGGGCCTGCTGGCCGACGATGTACTCGTCGCCACGCTCACAGTGAGCCATCAACCCCAACAGGTTGCTCATGGTGCCGGAGGGCACGAACAGCGCCGCCGCGAACCCCAGGCGCTCGGCGAGCTCGGCCTCCAGGCGATTGACGGTCGGGTCTTCGCCGTAGACATCGTCGCCGGTAGGCGCGCTGGCCATCGCGTCGAGCATGCCGGCGGAGGGCTGGGTGACCGTGTCGCTGCGAAGATCGATAACATTCATGAGTCTGGCCTCGGGTTCTGCGGGGGAATTCCCTTTCGAAGGGCAATTACTACGGGCATGGTGGGAAATAATCAAGGCTGAGCACAGGAAATTCCGTGGCGAGGGAGCTTGCTCCCGCTCGGGTGCGAAGCAGCCGCCAGCAAGTGGGCCTGCTTCGCAGTCCAGCGGGAGCAAGCTCCCTCGCCACAGGGGCGTCGTGCCAGGCAGTTTTTTTGTGACAGACCCGACGCTATCGCGAGCAGGCTCGCTCCCACAAAGGTTATGTGTTAAAAATCGTTCGCCGTCACACAGCGTGACGGCAAAACGTTCTCAGGGCGGGGTGTAATTCCCCACCGGCGGTAATTGCACGCAAGGTGCATAGCCCGCGAGCGCTTGGCGATACACGGCTTTTTTGCTGTGCAGCGGCAAGGTCAGCAGACCCGGTGTGATTCCGGGGCCGACGGTCATAGTCCGGATGAAGAGAGAACGGGATTGACACCCAAGGGCCGACTGCGGCTGTTGTACGCGGCGTACCCTTAAATCCCCTTCGATTCATGACGCCCTGTTTTTCACACAAACAGGAACCAGAACATGCAACCCACTGCAATCGACAGCAAAAGCAAAAATCATCCGGGCGAACGCGTTGCGTTCATCCAGGCCTGCTGGCACAAGGAAATCGTCGACCAGAGCCGTACAGGCTTCGTCGCTGAAATGATCAACCAGGGTTACCAGGAAAGCGACATCGACTTCTTCGAAGTCGGCGGTGCCTTCGAAATCCCATTGCACGCCAAGCTGCTGGCCAAGTCTGGCCGTTATGCCGGCATCGTCGCCGCCGGCCTGGTGGTGGACGGCGGCATCTACCGTCACGAATTCGTTGCCCAATCGGTGATCAGCGGCCTGATGCAGGTCCAGCTGGAAACCGAAGTGCCGGTGTTCTCGGTGGTCCTTACGCCACATCACTTCCATGCTGGTGAAGAACATCAGAAGTTCTTCTTCGAGCATTTCGTACACAAAGGCCAGGAAGCGGCGAAGACCTGCGCCGATACCCTGCACAAGACCCGGGCGTTGCGGCGTACTGAGCCGCGGGCGGTGGCGGTCTAAGCGTTAGACACGAATCCCTTTGTGGGAGCGAGCCTGCTCGCGATGGCGTTCCATCAGCCGACATCAATGGCGCCTGACACTCCGCGATCGCGAGCAGGCTCGCTCCCACATGAGCTCTATTTGGGATCTGAGATTCGGGTCAGGCCAGGTTTTCACCGGTCGCCGGCACGATCAGGATCCCGGCCCGCAAGCCATTCTTGACCTTGGGGTTCGGGAAGATGATCCGAGCGCCCTCTTCTTCGATCACCCAGCGGGTCTGGGCGATGTCTTCGGCCAGTACGTAGCCTTTTTTCAGCTCCGAGAAATTCTCGATGTCCGCCGGCAGGTTCAGGCGGAAGCTGTCGCTGTGCTTGATGATTTCCCGCGCCACGCTGAACAGTTGCAGGCCGTCCAAGTCTTCGTCCAACTCGGGCTCGTTGCCTTCGATGATCTGTTTCAGCCGGGTTTCCAACAGGCTGACGTTGACCCCGTCGTTCTGCCCGAAGGGCCGGGCCTTGCCCAGTTCCAGGGTGAAGGACTCGGCGCCAAGCTGGTCGTAGGTGTAGGCACTGAAGACGATGGACGGTTTGTTCTGCAGCAGCACCGCTTCCATGCCCGCGGCACGCAGGCGCGCCAGTTCACGGCGTGAGTGCTGGCGCCCTTCTTTCCAGGGATACAGGGCAAATTGCTCGATCTTCGAACCGCGGATGGCAGTGTGCAGGTCGTAGTGCAGGCGGCTGCGCTCCGGCTTATTGAAGAAGCTGGCCGCCAGCCGCTCCAGCTCGCAAGCCCGCAGCGCCTCGGCGCCGCCGCTCAGTTCGTGGCGACCATTGAACAGCCGGTTGACGTCCTGCTCGACGAAACGCTCACCGCGGCGGATGGCCTCGGGGTTGCCGAACAGGAACAGAATGCGTGCCCGCGGCTTCAGGTCGCCACGGGCAATGTCATGCAGCAAGCGGTCGAGCAGTTCGATCGGGGCGGTTTCGTTGCCGTGGATCCCGGCCGACAGCAGCAGGTCCAGGCCATTGTCCCGGGCTTCGGGCGGTTTGACCTCCAGCGCGCCCTCGCTCAACCAGCGCATCCTTACGCCTTCGACTGTCAGTTGAGTCTTCTCCGCCGGTTCACGGCCGGCGAGGGTCAGTTCAAGCAGTTTGCCGAGGGCGAGCATAGCGCGGTTCCTTAATGGTCGTGGCCGCAGTCCGGGCCATGGACGTGGTCGTCGTCGCCGAGATCCGCCGGTTCCATTTCCAGCTGCAGGCTGACCAGGTTGGTCGCCAAGGGACGCAACAACAGGTTGGCGTATTCCTCATCACCCTCTTCGACGTCCACGCCGATCAGCAACTGGCCGCGGCCGTCCTGCTGGATCCACAACTCCTTGCCTTGCCACATTACCGCGACGCGGGTGCAGGAAGTCTCCAGTTGGGTGCCGTCGGTGTCTTCAAGGATCAGTTGCAGGGAATCGCTCATGTTTTTACGTTCTCGTCGGAAGATAAGGCAACGCGCCCTGCTTTGACTGTAGTCAGGTCGCGCGCGCTTTCAATTGATCTGGAAAGGATAGACCGCGCCAAGTTTAAGGATTTGTGTCAGTTCATCCAGTGCCGCACGGCATTCGAGCAGCAATTGCGGGTCCGCCAGGTCGTTTTCGGTCATGCGGTCGCGGTAGTGCCGCTCGACCCACTGGGTCAGCGACTCGTACAGCGGCGCGGTCATGATAACTCCCGGGTTGACTGCCGCCAGCTCGGTTTCGTTGAGCGCCACGCGCAATCTCAGGCAAGCCGGGCCACCGCCGTTCTGCATGCTTTGCTTGAGATCGAAGACCTTGACTTCGCGAATCACCCCACCAGAGCCCGTCAGGCCTTGCAGGTACTGCCAGACGCGTTCGTTGCTGCGGCATTCTTCCGGCACGATCAACAGCATCGAGCCGTCGGCGCGCGACAGCAATTGGCTATTGAACAGGTAGGAGCGCACCGCATCATCGACGGTAACGGCCGAACGCGGCACACACACGGCCTGAAACTTCCCACCGACCTTGGCGAGTTTGCTGCTCAGCTCGGCCAACATCTTGTCGGTCTCGAGGAACGCGTCCTCGTGGTAGAACAGCACCTCGCCGTTGCCCACGGCGATCACGTCGTTATGGAACACGCCCTGGTCGATCACCGATGGGTTCTGCTGGGCGTAGACCACGCCCTCGTCCTTCAAGCCGTGCAGGCGGGCAACGGCTTGGGAGGCTTCGAGGGTCTGGCGTGCCGGGTATTTCTGCGGGGCCGGGTAACGGGTGTCGAACGCGCTGCGACCGAACACGAAGAACTCCACACCGGCATCGCCGTAGTTCTTACAGAAGCGGGTGTGGTTGGCCGCACCTTCGTCACCGAACTGCGCCACCGCCGGCAATGCCGGGTGATGAGCGAAGTGCTGCGAATCGGCAAACATCGCCGCCAATACGCGACTGGTGGTCGGGTGCTCGATGCTGCGGTGGTATTTGCAGTTCAGGTTGGCGGCAGTGAAATGCACGCGACCGTCGGCAGTGTCGGCACTCGGGCTGACCGTGGCGGCGTTGGCCACCCACATGCTGGAAGCCGAGCAACTGGCGACCAACAGCGGCATCGCTTCTTTCGCGGCCTGCTGGATCACCTGGGCATCACTGCCGGCAAAGCCCAAGCGGCGCAAAGCCGCGACGTCGGGGCGCTCTTGCGGAGCCAGCACGCCTTGCTGGAAACCCATGTCCATCAGCGCTTTCATTTTCGCCAGGCCCTGCAACGCCGCTTCCTTGGGGTTGGAGGACTGCTGGCTGTTGCTCTGGGACGCGACGTTGCCGTACGAGAGCCCGCCGTAGTTATGGGTCGGCCCCACTAGACCGTCAAAGTTGACTTCATAGGATTTCATCAGCGAGGCTCCACGAGAATCTGTTTTTTATAGGCATCTGGTAACGCTTTCGATCAAGCACCGCGGCGCGGCCTTCGCGAGCAAGCCCGCTCCTACAGGGGTTATGCGGTCCTGTGGGAGCGGGCTTGCTCGCGAAAAAGGCTACGCCATTCTCACGCCAGGTGTTAAGGCAGCCGGCATGACAAGGCTCGGCGTTTCCAGCGACGCCACCGGGTACGCGCAATAGTCAGCCGCGTAGTAAGCACTGGCGCGATGGTTGCCCGAGGCGCCGACACCGCCGAACGGTGCGCTGCTGGCAGCGCCGGTCAGTTGTTTGTTCCAGTTGACGATGCCAGCCCGGCTTTGCAGCCAGAACTGCTGGTAACGCTCTTGCAAATCCGACAGCAAGCCGGCGGCCAGGCCATATTGCGTGTTGTTGGCCTCGGCGATTGCCGCTGGGAAATCCGCGTAGCGAATCACTTGCAGCAACGGTCCGAACAGCTCTTCGTCCGGGCGCTCGGCCACTGCGGTCACGTCGAGGATACCCGGTGTCAGCAACGCAGCTTGTGGCTGGGGCTGGGTCATCGCCAGCAGCGGCACCGCGCCTTTGCCCAGCAAATGGTTCTGCGCATCCATCAACGCTTTCGCCGCCGCCAGGGAGATCACCGAGCCCATGAACGGTGCAGGTTGTTGATCGAAGGCACCGACTTCAAGGGTCGAGCTGACCGCCACCAGGCGCGCCAGCAAGGCATCGCCCCAGGCACCTTGCGGCACCAGCAGGCGGCGGGCACAGGTGCAACGCTGGCCGGCGGAAATGAACGCGGACTGGATGATGGTGTAGACCGCCGCGTCGACGTCCGCCACCTCATCCACCACCAGCGGGTTGTTACCGCCCATTTCCAGCGCCAGGATCTTGTCCGGACGACCGGAGAATTGCTGATGCAGCAGATTGCCGGTGCGACTGGAGCCGGTGAAAAACAGTCCGTCGATGCCCGGGTTCGCCGCCAGGGCGATACCGGTTTCCCGGGCGCCTTGCAGCAGGTTCAGCACACCTGCCGGTAGACCGGCCTCGACCCAGCACTGGACCGTCAGCTCAGCGACTTTCGGCGTCAGCTCGCTCGGCTTGAACAGCACGCAGTTACCGGCCAGCAGCGCAGGCACGATATGGCCGTTAGGCAGGTGACCAGGAAAGTTGTAGGGGCCGAACACCGCCACCACGCCGTGGGGCTTGTGGCGCAGCACGGCGGTGGCGTCGCCCAGCGGGCCGCTCTTCTCGCCCGTGCGCTCACGGTAGCTCTGCACCGAAATGGCGACCTTGTTGACCATACTGGTGACTTCGGTGGCCGCTTCCCACAACGGCTTGCCGGTTTCCTCACCGATGCAGTGGGCCAGTCCATCGGCTCGCTGCTTCAGGGCGGCGGCAAAGGCTTCCAGCACCTGGATGCGCTCGTTCAGCGAGCGCCGGGCCCAATCGGGGAACGCCTGGCGCGCCGCCTGCGCGGCTGACTCCACCTGCGCGGCGGTGGCGCCCTTGCCCGACCACAGCACTTGCTGGGTCACCGGGTTCAACGACTCAAAGACGTCGCCTTGGCCTTCCAGCCAACTGCCTGCGATGTACAGCGACTTCATTATTTCGACTCCCGAGCAGCGGACAACGCGACGGCACGCACCTGGTCGCCGGCGTTGAGTTGAAGACGTTTGGCGGTCAGCGGATCAACCACCAGGGTGCCAGCGGCCAAGCGCGCCGGTGCCGCCGTGATGCGGCAATCCTCACGCTTGCGGTTATGCATGATGAACGGCGTGGCGTCGTCGCCCGGCGTGCCGATGGCCAGCACCAGCGCCTGGCTGTCGCGGATTGCGCGAATCTTGCCGGTTTCGCATTCCACGGCCGGGCCGGCGTCGAAGATGTCGACGTAGCCCTGATAGCTGAAGCCCTCGCTCTTGAGCATCGCCAGCGCCGGCTCGGTGTCCGGGTGCACCTGGCCGATCACCGCCCGGGCATCCTCGGACAGGAAGCAGGTGTACAGCGGGAATTTCGGCATCAGTTCGGCAATGAACGCCTTGTTGCCTACGCCAGTCAGGTAATCGGCCTGGCTGAATTCCATCTTGAAGAAATGCCGGCCCAGGCTTTCCCAGAACGGCGAACGACCGTTATCGTCGGACATGCCGCGCATCTCGGCAATGATCTTGTTGCCGAACAACTGCGGGAATTCGGCGATGAACAACAGCCGCGCCTTGGCCAGCATGCGACCGTTGAGGCCGTTGCGGTAGTCGGCGTGCAGGAACAAAGAGCACAGCTCGGAATTGCCGGTCAGGTCGTTGGCCAGGAACAGAGTCGGGATTTCCCGATAGATGTTCAATTCCTGAGAGGCGCTAACCGTCAAGCCGACGCGGAAGTTGTACCAGGGCTCACGCAGCCCCACGGCACCGGCGATGGCGGAAATGCCCACCACTTTGCCGTCGTCGTCTTCAAGCACGAACAGGTAGTCCGCGTCACCACGCCCGGCTTCGCCGCGAAAGGTCTTCTCGGCCCAGCCGACCCGATGGGCCAGACGCTCTTCGTTGGCCGGCAAGGTGGTCAGGCCGGTGCCGGTGCTGCGGGCCAGGGCGATCAGAGCGGGTAAATCGCTGCTGCGTACGGGACGAACGATCATGCTATCTCCTCAAACGGGCCACTCACGCCACCCGCGAAACTCATTAAACCGCCACCAGGCGCACGCTGGCACCTTCGCCGACGCCCAAGGCTTCGGCCGCTTCCATGTCCAGCGTCACCGGCTTGCCCGGCGCGTAGTCCAGCTCCAGCAGCACCGCGCGGTAATCCTGCAATTGGGCGTTGGCCACCAGGTATTGCCGACCGGCGCCCTTGACCGGTTCGCCGATCTTGACCGGCACCACACGGCTCTGGGCAATCGAACGGATGCCGGAGACCCGTGCATGCAGGGTCGGGCCGCCGTCGAAGATGTCGATGTAGTGGTCGGTCTCGAAACCCTCGCGCATCAGAATGTCGAAGGTGATCTGCGCACGCGGATGAACCTGGCCCATGGCTTCCTGGGCGGCGTCCGGCAACAGCGGCACGTAGATCGGGTAATGCGGCATCAGCTCGGCGAGGAAGGTGCGGCTTTTCAGCCCACACAGGCGCTCGGCCTCGGCGTAATTGAGGTCGAAGAAGTTGCGACCGATCGCGTCCCAGAATGGCGAATCGCCGTTCTCGTCGCTGTAGCCGACGATCTCGGTCACCACCGAATCGGCAAACCGCTCCGGATGGCTGGCAACGAACAGCAGGCGCCCGCGGGAATTGAGCTCCGACCAGGGCGAACCCACCAGCTCCGGCACCACGTAGAAACTGGTCAGCAGGCTGTTGCCGGTCAGGTCGTGGCACTGGGAGAGCACGTGGATCTTGTTGTGGATCTTCAGCTCACGAGAGGCGTGGACGAAGGTCTCGTTGCGAAAGCTGTAGAACGGCTCGGAGTAACCGGCCGACGCGACAATCGCCGAGCAACCGGCGAGCTTGCCGGTGGCGGTGTCTTCGAGGACGAAGAAGTAGCTTTCTTCACCGTTGAAACTGACTTCGGCAGCGAACGAGGCTTCGCTCGCGGCGATCTTGTCGCTCAAGCGTTCCACGTCATCCGGCAGGGAAGTGACACCGATCGGACTGTCCGCAGCCAGACGCTGTACCTCGCCCAGATCAGCCATTTGCGCGGGGCGCATCACCAGCATGGTGTCACTCCTTAACTTGAAATAAAGGGGTCGACCGAAAGGGGTCGATACACAAGAAAAAATATCGGACCGGCTACCGCATCCGATCCAGTGTGGGAGCGGGCTTGCTCGCGAAGGCTGCTTATCAGTCAACATTTATGTTGAAAGTGATGGCCTCTTCGCGAGCAAGCCCGCTCCCACACGGGGTCCAGTTCAGCCTGTAGAAATCAGGCTTGGGTCAGCTTCGCCGCCGCCCGCTCGAAGCGGTCCAGGCCGGCGTCGATGTCGGCGTCTTCCACCACCAGGCTCGGGGCGAAGCGGATCACGTCCGGGCCGGCTTGCAGAATCATCAGGCCTTCCTGTTCGGCGGCGTTGAAGATGTCCTTGGCCTTGCCTTTCCAGGCGTCGTTCAGCACACAGCCGATCAACAGACCCAGGCCACGTACCTGGGTGAACAGGCCGTATTTGGCGCCGATCTGCTCCAGGCGGGTCTTGAACTTGTCGTGCTTGGCTTTCACACCGCCGAGCACTTCAGGGGTGTTGACCACATCGATCACCGCCTCGGCCACGGCACAGGCCAGCGGGTTGCCGCCGTAGGTAGTGCCGTGGGTGCCGACCACCAGGTGCTTGGCCAGCGCTTCGGTGGTGAGCATCGCTGCGATCGGGAAACCGCCGCCCAGGCTCTTGGCGCTGGTGAGGATGTCCGGAGTCACACCGTAATGCATGTAGGCGAACAGCTCGCCGCTGCGGCCCATGCCGGTCTGCACTTCGTCGAACACCAGCAGCGCGTTGTGCGCATCGCACAGCTCACGGGCGCCTTGCAGGTAGGCCAGCTCGGCCGGCAGCACACCGCCCTCGCCCTGGATCGGCTCCAGCACCACGGCACAGGTCTTGTCCGAAACGGCTGCTTTCAACGCCGCCAGGTCGTTATAAGGAACGTGGGTGATGCCGGTAATTTTAGGACCGAAACCGTCGGAGTACTTCGACTGACCGCCGACGTTGACGGTGAACAAGGTACGACCGTGGAAACTGTTGAGCGCAGCGATGATTTCGTATTTTTCGCTGCCGAAACGGTCGAACCCGACACGACGGGCCAGCTTGAACGCGGCCTCGTTGGCTTCGGCGCCGGAGTTACAGAAGAACACGCGCTCGGCAAAAGTAGCGTCGACCAGTTTATGAGCCAGACGCAGGGCCGGTTCGTTGGTGAACACGTTGGACACGTGCCACAGTTTATTGGCCTGTTCGGTCAGGGCACCGACGAGTGCCGGATGGGCATGGCCCAGTACGTTGACTGCAATACCGCCAGCGAAGTCGATCAACTCGCGACCGGACTGATCCCACACGCGGGAACCGGCGCCACGCACCGGAATAAAGGCTGCAGGCGCATAGTTGGGCACCATTACCTGGTCGAAATCGGCGCGTTGTACCGCGGCTTGCTCAACGGACATCGGAGTCTCCTGAAGAGGAACACTCGCCTGGAACTGGCGAGCTTGGTAAGGATTGTAAGGACAGTTTTCAGCCCGGCCTTGCCGCCAAGCGACAACTTCTTATAGCGCCAACCCACGTTTTGCGCGGGTTTACGGCAATGCGACAAATAGCGTCGCAAAGGCGCAGTTTAAACGTTGGCGCTGGGTTTGAGGTGGCTGCTTCGACATTTCCCTGGCCAGCCACAACCGGAGTTTGGGAGGAGTTATCTGTGGCGAGGGAGCTTGCTCCCGCTGGGGCGCGCAGCGTCCCTCAGAAAAGCCCCGATCAATCTGACGCACCGGGGCTACCACTTGGGTCCGCTTCGCGCCCCAGCGGGAGCAAGCTCCCTCGCCACAGGTAAGTTGCCTTACCACAGGAGCCTTAGCTGCCTATCCGCGCTCGGACGGCACCGAGGACAATTCGAAAGGGCTACTGCTGCGGCGCTGGTTCCGGTCTTCGCGTGGCGTGGCGCCGAAGAAGTTGCGGTAGGCGCTGGAGAAATGTGGCCCTGAGGAGAAGCCGCAGGAGAGGCCGATCTGGATGATCGATTTGCTGGTCTGCATCAACATCTGCCGGGCCTTGTTCAGGCGCAGCTCCAGGTAGTACTGGCTCGGCACACGGTTGAGGTATTGCTTGAAGATCCGCTCCAGTTGTCGACGGGACACGCACACATGCTGGGCGATTTCGTCGGTGGTCAGCGGCTCCTCGATGTTGGCTTCCATCAGCAACACGGCCTGGGTCAGCTTCGGATGACTGGAGCCGAGGCGGTTCTGCAACGGAATGCGCTGACGCTCACCGCCCTCACGGATCCGCTCGACCACCAGCTCTTCCGACACCGCACCGGCCAGTTCCGCGCCATGGTCCCGTGCCAGTACCGCCAACAGCAGGTCGAGCACCGACATGCCGCCGCAGGCGGTCAGACGATCGCGATCCCAATCGAACAGATGGCTGGTGGCGATGACCTTGGGAAAGCGCTCGGCGAAATCATCCTGCCAGCGCCAATGCACGGCGGCCCGGTAACCATCGAGCAACCCCAGCTGGGCCAGGGGATAGACACCGGCGGACAAGCCACCGATCACGCATCCGGCGCGCACCAGTTGCTTGAGCGCGCTGCTCAGCGGCGATGCCAGGGCGGTCGGCGGCTCATCGGCCAGCAGAAACAGCTTCTGCAAACCTTCGAGCTTACCGGCCCAGGGTTCGCCCGGCAGCTGCCAGGCGCCATCGACTGGCGGCTCGGCCTGCAAGAACGACAGCTCGTAGACCACCTCCGGATGCACCCGCTGAGCGACACGCAAGGCCTCCTCGGCCAGCGCCAGCGTCAAGGCTTTAGTGCTGGGCCAAATCAGGAAACCAATTCGATGGGCAGTCATGGCGGGCGATCCGAAACGAAAAACAGTGTTAAAGCCAAAGGCGGCTGCATCCAAATTAGACCATCTGGCGCGCGGTGCGCAGCATGACCTGAATCAGTGCATAACGGGAGCGATTACTTCAGGCTGCCCGAAAGAAATTGTTGCAGGCGCTCCGATTGCGGATTGACCAGCACTTCGCGCGGGTTGCCGCTTTCTTCGACGATGCCTTTGTGCAGGAACACCAATTGGTTCGACACTTCACGGGCAAAGCCCATTTCGTGGGTCACCACCACCATGGTCCGGCCTTCCTGAGCCAGGGCCTGCATCACTTTGAGCACGTCGCCCACCAGCTCCGGGTCCAGCGCCGAAGTCGGTTCGTCGAACAGCATCACCTCAGGCTCCATCGCCAGCGCACGGGCAATCGCCACGCGCTGCTGCTCGCCGCCGGACATGTGGCCCGGGTAAGCGTCCTTGCGATGGGCCACGCCGACCTTGTTCAGGTAATGCTCGGCTTTCTCCCGCGCCTCGGCCTTGGACACGCCCAGCACATGCACCGGCGCTTCGATGATGTTTTCCAGCGCAGTCATGTGCGACCACAGGTTGAAATGCTGGAACACCATCGACAGGCGCGAGCGCATGCGTTGCAGCTGCTTGGGTTCCGCGGCCTTCAGCGCGCCGTCCTTGCCGGCCACCAGCTTGAGCTCTTCGTTGTTGAGCAGGATCTTGCCGGCGTGAGGTTGCTCAAGCAGGTTGATGCACCGCAAGAAGGTACTTTTGCCGGAGCCACTGGAGCCGATGATGCTGATCACATCGCCGGCGGCGGCTTTCAGGGACACGCCCTTGAGCACTTCGTGACTGCCATAGCGTTTATGCAGGTCTTGGACTTCGAGCTTGTACATGCGGTCGGTTCTCACAAAACGTCAGTCGTTGGGCAGTCGATCAGGTCGATGCGTTATCAGTGCTTGCGTGGGGCCAGGTAACCCAGCCAGCGGCGCTCGGCCAGCTTGAACAAGCGCACCAGGATGAACGTCAGGCACAGGTAAAAAACGCCGGCCGTGATGTAGGCCTCGAACGGCAGGTAATACTGTGCATTCACCGTCCGCGCGGCACCGGTGATGTCGATCAGGGTCACGATGGACGCCAGACTGGTGGTCTGCAGCATCATGATCACTTCGTTGCTGTATTGCGGCAGCGCCCGGCGCAGGGCCGACGGCAACAGGATCCGGCGATACAGCTTGGCCCGCGACATGCCCATGGCCTTGGCCGCCTCGATTTCGCCATTGGGCGTGGCCCGCAGGCTGCCGGCGATGATTTCGGCGGTGTAGGCACTGGTGTTGATTGCAAACGCCAGGCACGCACAGAAGGTCGCACTGGACAGCCATGGCCAGAGGAAGCTCTCGCGCACGAACTCGAACTGGGCCAACCCGTAGTAGATCAAGAACAGCTGCACCAGCATCGGCGTGCCGCGGATCACGTAGGTGTAGAGCCAGGCCGTCATGTTGACGATCGGCTGCTTGGACACCCGCATCAGGCCCAGGGGCAATGCCGCCAGCAGCCCGAAGAACAGCGACAGCGCCAGCAGTTTCAAAGTGGTCAGCAGGCCGCTGAAATACAGCGGCAAGGCGTCATAGATGACGTTGTAGTCGAAGATCATAGATCAGCCGCCCTTACGCCTACCGAGTAGCGCTTCTCAAGGTGACGCAATGCCAGCAACGAGACGCTGGTGATCACCAGGTACATCGCCGCCACTGCCAGGAAGAAGGTGAAGGGCTCGCGGGTGGCATCCGCCGCCTGCTTGGCCTTGAACATCATGTCTTGCAGGCCCACCACCGAGATCAGCGCGGTGGCCTTGGTCAGCACCAGCCAGTTGTTGGTGAAACCCGGGATCGCCAGACGGATCATCTGCGGCACCAGTACCCGGAAGAACACCTGCACGCCGCTCATGCCATAGGCCATGCCCGCTTCCGCCTGCCCCTTGGGAATTGCCATGAACGCACCGCGAAAGGTTTCCGACAGGTAGGCACCAAAGATGAATCCCAGGGTGCCGATACCGGCCGCCAGCGGATTCAGGTCGATGTAGTCGTCATAACCGAGCATCGGTGCTACGCGATTGAGCAGGTCCTGGCCGCCGTAGAAAATCAGCAGGATCAGCACCAGGTCGGGAATACCGCGAATGACCGTGGAATACAGGTCGCCCAGCCACGCCAGCCAACGCACCGGCGAGAGGCGCAACGCGACCCCGATCAGCCCCAGGACAATGGCCAGGGCCATGGACGACAAGGCGAGCTGAAGCGTCAACCATGCGCCATCGAGGATGACGGCCCCGTAGCCTTTCAACATGATTCAGGTCCTCGAAAGTGGGATATAAAAATGGCGCAAACCGCAGGGAGCCTGTTGCTTGCGCCATTTCGCACGGGTGGCGGGACGTGTTACTTGCCGTAGATGTCGAAGGCGAAGTATTTGTCCTGGATTTGCTTGTATTTGCCATTGGCACGAATAGCGGCAATTGCGCTGTTGATCTTGTCTTTCAGGGCATCACCCTTACGCACTGCGATGCCAATACCGTCACCGAAGTATTTCTCGTCGGTGAAGGCCGGACCGACGAACGCAAAGCCCTTGCCAGCGTCGGTCTTCAGGAAACCGTCATCCAACAGCGTAGCGTCTGCCACGGTGCCGTCGAGGCGACCGGCGGACACGTCCAGGTAGATCTCGTTCTGCGAGCCGTACGGCTTGATCTCGGCACCCAGCGGGGCCAGGACTTCACGGGCGAAACGCTCATGGATCGAACCGCGCTGCACACCGATGTTCTTGCCCTTGAGCTCGGACAGGTTGTCGCTGACCTGAGTACCGGCCTTCATCACCAGACGCGCAGGGGTGTTGTAGTACTTGTTGGTGAAATCAACGGACTTCTTGCGATCTTCAGTGATCGACATCGAGGACAGAATCGCGTCGATCTTGCGCACCTTCAGCGCCGGGATCAGGCCGTCGAACTCTTGCTCGACCCATTGGCACTTGACCTTCATTTCTTCGCACAACGCGTTGCCGATGTCGTAGTCGAAACCGACGATGCTGCCATCCGGGGCTTTCGAGGCGAACGGAGGGTAAGCCGCTTCGATACCGATTTTCATAGGTTTTTCATCGGCGAATGTCGGCAGGGACAACACGGACAGTGCCAGGGCGCCAAGCAGCACAAGTTTCTTCATCTTGGGACTCCATCGGTAAAGGGCAAAACGGCAGAGTGAGCAACAGCCCAATATGCGAATGGGTGGACGGCTGCGTCCTAGGAAGCCTGCGTTCTATTCAACACAGGCCACGACGAGCGAGTGATCGGCATTCTAACGACAGGCCCGAAGCCGATATTTCTTCAATGCGACAACAAATTACAGAAGCACCGAGAAAGCGGTTCGAGCTCATTGACAGCCTCGCAATTTCATGCAAGAGCAAAAGAAGGGAAACCGATCTATGCTGCAAATTGCGGGCCTATTATTCGTAAACCCTTCTAATCCGGCAAGCACAGCGTGTCGGCTGTTTCTATGAGGAGCCCGCAAAGGCCCTGAAACAAGGCGTTGCGTTTCCCATTGCCTCGTTACCGCGCCTTTGGTTACACATTTCGAAACATCGGTAACGTTCGGACGCGTCCCACTTTAAAGATCGATATTTATTCGCGACTGCACACAGCCCCCTGTGGCGAGGGAGCTTGCTCCCGCTGGGCTGCGAAGCAGCCCCAAGGCCAGGCACCGCGGTCGTTCAGTCATACCGCATTGGCCGATTTACGACTGCTGCGCAGCCGAGCGGGAGCAAGCTCCCTCGCCACGGGGATCTGCACCAGGCATAGGGCTACACGCTGAGCACATAAAAAAGCCCCGCCGGGCAAATGCGGGCGGGGCTTTCGGTGTTACACGCTACCGTCAGGCAACGTTCATGGTCTTGTGCGTCTCGATCAGATGCGCCACCACACTCGGGTCGGCCAGGGTGGAGATGTCACCCAGCGCGTCGTATTCCGCCGTGGCGATCTTGCGCAGGATGCGGCGCATGATCTTGCCCGAACGGGTCTTCGGCAGGCCCGGGGCCCACTGGATGACATCCGGCGAGGCGATCGGCCCGATCTCCTTGCGCACCCAGTTCTTCAGTTCCAGGCGCAGGGCTTCGCTGGTTTCTTCACCGGCGTTGAGGGTGACGTAGACGTAGATCCCCTGCCCCTTGATGTCATGGGGCACACCGACCACCGCCGCTTCGGCGACTTTCGGGTGGGCGACCATGGCGCTTTCGATCTCGGCGGTGCCCATGCGGTGGCCGGACACGTTGAGCACGTCGTCCACCCGACCGGTGATCCAGTAGTAGCCGTCCTCGTCGCGACGGGCACCGTCACCGGTGAAGTACATGCCGCTGAAGGTCTTGAAGTAGGTGTCGACGAAACGGTCGTGGTCGCCGTACAGCGTCCGCGCCTGGCCCGGCCAGGAGTCGAGGATCACCAGGTTGCCTTCGGCCGCGCCTTCGATCAGGTTACCGAGGTTGTCCACCAGTGCCGGCACCACGCCGAAGAACGGACGCGTGGCCGAACCCGGCTTCAACGCTGTGGCACCGGGCAGCGGACTGATCAGCACGCCACCGGTTTCGGTCTGCCACCAGGTGTCGACGATCGGGCAACGTTCCTTGCCGACGTTCTTGTAGTACCAGTCCCAGGCTTCCGGGTTGATCGGCTCGCCCACCGAGCCCAACAGGCGCAGGCTACTGCCATCGGCGCCCTCGACCGCGGCGGTGCCCGAGGCCATCATCGCGCGAATTGCGGTCGGCGCGGTGTAGAGGATGTTGACCTTGTGCTTGTCGACTACCTGGGCAACGCGGGTGATGTCCGGGTAGTTCGGCACGCCTTCGAACAGCAGTGTGGTCGCGCCGTTGGCCAGCGGGCCGTAGACGATGTAGCTGTGGCCGGTGACCCAGCCGACGTCGGCGGTGCACCAGTAGATTTCGCCCGGTTTGTAGTCGAACACGCGCTCATGGGTCAGGGCCGCGTAGAGCAGGTAGCCGGCCGTGGTGTGCTGCACGCCCTTGGGCTTGCCAGTGGAACCGGAGGTGTAGAGGATGAACAGCGCCTCTTCAGCGCCCATCTCCTTCGGCGCGCACACGGTGCCGGCCACTTTCATCAGGTCTTCGTACCAGATGTCACGATGCTGGTTCCACTTGATGTTGCCGGCGGTGCGCTTGCACACGATGACTTTCTGGATGCTGCTGGTTTCCGGATTGGTCAGCGCGTCGTCAACGTTGGCCTTGAGGGGGATCTTCTTGCCGGCACGGATGCCTTCGTCGGCAGTGATCACCACTTTGGACTTGCAGTCGATGATCCGCCCGGCCAGGGCTTCAGGCGAGAAGCCACCGAACACCACCGAGTGAATCGCACCGATCCGCGCACAGGCCAGCATGGCGACCACGGCTTCGGGGATCATCGGCATGTAGATGGTCACCACGTCGCCACGGTGCACGTCCTGGCCACGCAGGGCGTTGGCGAACTTGCAGACTTCTTCATGCAGCTCGCGATAGGTGATGTTGCGGCTCTCGGACGGGTCATCGCCCTCCCAGATAATCGCCACCTGATCGCCGCGCTCGGCCAGATGACGGTCGAGGCAGTTGTAAGACACGTTCAAGGTGCCGTCGGCGAACCACTTGATGTCGACATGGTGATCGTCGAACGAGGTCTGCTTCACCGTGGTGAAAGGCTTGATCCAGTCCAGGCGCTTGGCCTGCTCGCGCCAGAAGCCATCCGGGTTGACGACCGACTGCTGATACATCGCCTTGTAGGTTGCCTCGTCAGTCAACGTACTGGCTGCTACCTCGGGGCGAACGGGATACAGAGAAGCCGCACTCATGTTTCTTACCTCGGTGACATAGTTGTTTTTGTATGGTCCCGTTTTAGCCCGGGGCGGGCCTATAGAACCATTCGACGATGGTAGTAACAAGTCCCTACAAAATGTCGGTACTAACGTGCAAGTCCACGCTCGCAGCCATTTTCCGGTGTAGACCACTTCCCTTGTGGGAGCGGGCTTGCTCGCGAAGACGGCAGTCAATCCAACACACACCCAACTGGCAAGACACCATCCCGCCCCGAACGATTATTACCAAATCAACCAAAAGTGTTTATCAAAACCCGGTCTGTTTGCATCCAACCCCACTCCCTAAAATCAATCCCGCCAACCGGCAAACGCGATTAACGCAACACAGCCCCCACGAAGGCCGTTAATCAACTTCCAAATACCTGCTCCACACGCAACCCCAAAAAGGTTGCGTGACCCCATTCGACCTCAGAAAAGGTGAAACAAATGAAAGCTTTATGGGTTCTGGTCCTCGGCAGCCTGTGCGCCACCGCCATGGCAGACGAAGCCCCGACCGATGTCGCCCAGCAAAAACCGGCCATTGAGGAGTACACCTACTCCACCCACCTGGACATCGCCAAAGTCATCTCCATGAGCGAAATCCCGAACGTCTGCGAAGTCGTGCCGGCGAAGATGGAATACGACGACTCCAAAGGCCAGCGCCACATCCTGCGCTACAGCATCATGGGCAACGGCTGCTCCAACGGCTGACACATAAGGAGCAACCACCATGAAAACCCGACTGATCCTCGCACTGACCCTGTCCGTACTGGCCGCGCCGAGCTTCGCCGCCGACGGCTTTGATCGCACCGGCTCCGCCGCTGCCATCGACCGTTACGACGGCACCGATGCGGCCACGCTCGCGACCGACGATCACGATCTGGCCGCCCCGGACACCGTCGCCGCAGACGGCAGTGATCGCGTCGGCTCGGCCCGTACCGATTGATCATAATTGGCATTTTCCAGGGCCCGGTTTCGACCGGGCCTGGTTGTGTCTGGAGCTTCTAAAAAGCCTTCACAAACACAACATGTTGTGCATTACCGCAAAAATCGCTGGTTTTTTGATCAAAAACTACCGCCTTCCGAGCCAGGCAAAAAAAATCTTCAGTGGGCTTGCAGCGGCGAAAGCCTTGTAAACCCTCGCTCCCGTGCGAATCCAACCTTCGCCACCCTCTCCGTGGGCCATTTCGCCGCACCACGTAGGCAAAAAAGTCCTTATAATGCCGCCCTAAACGGGCCTGCAATATTCCCTTACAGGGATCACGCCAGCCTGAAGCCCACGCAGGGGCCAATTGCCTCTCCGCGTCCATCGCCGCTTCAGCGCCTCCCGTACATTTTTCTGTTTATTGCGTGCGCACTGCTGCAAGAAACGATTTTTCCAAGATCCACCGCGGCCAGAAGGCCTTCACCGGGCATCTGGCCCTCACGCAGGAGACGACACGTCATGCTGAGCTGGGACGAATTCGACAAAGAAGACGGCGAAGTTGCCGTAAAAAGCGCCAACACCGGCAATGCGACCGAAGCCAACATGGATCGCCTCGACAGCGCCGGTGGTGCCGCCGCCCTCGAAGCCCGCGCCGTGACGGCCAGCGACTCGGCCGCGATCATCCGCGCCAAGGCCGCCCTCGACAAACTCGACATCGCCGAAGGCCTCGCCGAACTCGAAGGCGCCTCCGCCCGTGTCGCCGTCGATGAAAAGCGCATGATCAACTGCCGCGCCGACCTCAACCAGCTCGTGCCATTCAAATACGACTGGGCCTGGCAGAAGTACCTGGACGGCTGCGCAAACCACTGGATGCCGCAAGAAGTCAACATGACCGCCGACATCGCCCTCTGGAAAAACCCGGAAGGCCTGACCGACGACGAACGCCGCATCGTCATGCGCAACCTGGGCTTCTTCTCCACCGCCGACTCCCTGGTCGCCAACAACCTGGTCCTGGCCGTGTACCGCCTGATCACCAACCCGGAATGCCGCCAGTACATCCTGCGCCAGGCGTTCGAAGAGGCGATCCACACCCACGCCTACCAGTACTGCATCGAATCGCTGGCCATGGATGAAGGCGAGATCTTCAACATGTACCACGAGATCCCATCGGTCGCGAAAAAAGCCGCCTGGGGCCTGAAATACACCCGTTCGATCTCCGATCCGAAGTTCGAAACCGGCACTCCGGAAACCGATAAAGAGCTGCTGCGCAACCTGATCGCCTACTACTGCGTCCTGGAAGGCATCTTCTTCTATTGCGGCTTCACCCAGATCCTCTCCATGGGCCGCCGCAACAAAATGACCGGCGTCGCCGAGCAGTTCCAGTACATCCTGCGCGACGAATCCATGCACCTGAACTTCGGCATCGACGTGATCAACCAGATCAAAATCGAAAACCCACACCTGTGGGACGCCGAAATGAAGGAAGAAGCGACCCAGATGATCCTGCAAGGCACTCAACTGGAAATCGAATACGCCCGCGACACCATGCCTCGCGGCGTGTTGGGCATGAACGCGGCGATGATGGAGGACTACCTCAAGTTCATCGCTAACCGTCGCTTGTCGCAGATTGGTCTGAAAGAAGAGTATCCAGGCACGACTAACCCGTTCCCTTGGATGAGCGAGATCATGGACTTGAAGAAAGAGAAGAATTTCTTTGAGACTCGGGTGATTGAGTACCAGACGGGTGGGGCGCTGAGCTGGGATTGATTCGAAAGAAGAGTCCGGCTGTACGTGTAAATAAAACCCCGTGAGAACGGGGTTTTTTGCATTCTATCTACGGAACCGAAGCGAGCATGGGCGAGTTAGAGGAATCCTGCGTTGCTCAGGTACCTGTTGAATGTCAAACCAGGAAGAGCCGTCTGCTTTCCCACAACCGCTATTAATACTCTCCCCACTCAAGGACCCGAGCCCCATCATGAAATTCGACCTCGCCTACTGCCTCAGCCTCGACGAAAAGCTGTCGATCTATGACGTGCGCGATTTGAATTTTGACGAGACGGTGGCGTTCGATTCCGCGAAAGAACATTTCCAGTGTCCCAACGATGCCTGTCGGGCAGCGTTTGATGTGGGGAATGTGCTGGGGACGTTCAATGCCAAGAACGTGCGCTACGTGCGTACGCCGCATTTCAAGAACATCCCCAGCACGCGGCACATAGAAGGTTGTCCTTACGTCAGCCTGAAAGCACCGGCATCGGGGCTGGAGGGGGAAGGTGCGGAAACGGATGACGGTCGGGAGGAGCATTTCCCGTCGGAGTTGTTACTGACTCGCCGTGAGTATGTGCGCAAGCCGTCCAGCCCGGCGGTGGTGACGGATGCCATGGGCGATGAGCGAGTGCTTTCCCCTACCAGTCATGTCGAGCATCCGAGCCGAGATTCAGCGCCGGACAAGACCAGTGTCTTCGCTCATCCGGTGGAGTGTTTTGTCTCGAACTTCGCCGACAAGGACCTGCTCAAGCGCATGCCGTTGAAGATTGGGGAGCACACCGCGCCCTATGCGTCGTTCTTCAAGAAGATCGAATACCTGCTGGACAACAAGGGACTGATCTACTGGGGCAAGATCAGGAAGATCGAGGATTATCACAGCGCCAGCTTTCGCGTGGACTTCGAGCAAAAGGTTTGGGTCAAGTTACCGGGCGAGGCGAAGAAACGGCCCTATTCGGTCAACGTTTACCTGAGCAAGAAGCTGATCGATCAGTACCGCAAGCGCAAAGCGTTTCTGGAAGAGATCAAGCATGCCGCCGAGAGCGAACGGGATCTGTATTGTTTCTTTTATGGCGTGACGCCGGAGCTGAAGCAAGTGCCTAGCAAGAGAAACCCCGAACAGACCTTCGGGGTGTTCAGTGCCCAGATTGAGAATCTGGACCACTTCATTATCCGTGAAGCGCCGGGGTTGGCCGATCACTGATCTCGCCTTGGGCTGACAGCAACCAGCCACTGTTCGGCGAATTCAGCAACCTCATCGTCCTCGATAACAGGTGATGGTGGCTTCTCCACGGGAGTGATTTTCTTGCCTTTATGCACGCGGCTAAAGAAGTTGCAAGCCGCTTCGGTGCAGTTGAAGATCAACATTCAGGTGCTCTACCTGAAAAAGACTATGCGTCTGTAGCCCATTCTATTTCATAGGGCTGACGAACAGCGTCGCAAATCCGTTCTCGTAACTCGTCGCTCAGAACCATCAGCTCCTGATCGCTCAGCAGGTTATAGGCGACCATCAGCCTCAAAGACAGGGAAACTTCTTTGCGTCGACGTCCATTGAAGGCCATCGCCAGACTCTTGTCTCGATTGCGCATGAGGCGATACAGCGTCGCGTATCGAGCGTGGGCCGATAAAGTTTCGTTCTGAGCGATCGTCTGGGCATCAGCAAGAACCCCTTGGCAGAAGCGGTCCAGTGCCAGCTCGTAAAGCTCGTTGTAATTTTTCCAGTCACTGTCGGAAATCGACATACCACCCTCCTTCGCTAGACACCAGCGTACACCGAGCCCTTGGCTGGGGTAGACCATTGGTCACCCATCAAAAAAATGAGATTGATCCGACCCCAAAACAACTGTACAAAAACACAGTATTTTTGAATCTCACCGCTTTGGAGAATCCCATGGCCTCTCTCGCAATCAAAACCACGCTGGAACGCATCGCTGTCTATCAGTTCACCTCTACTCACTGTGCACAGGCCCGAGCCATGTTGGGTTGGAGCGTCGAGGAGTTGTCCCGCCAGTCTGGCGTTTCGGTCCAGGCCATCGAGCGCTTTGAAGCGGGCGGCGAGTTGCTCGATGTAACGCGCCTGGCCCTGGCGTTTCGACTGGAAGCCGAAGGCTTGGTGTTCTTCCCTGGCTTCGCGCCGGGGCGCGGCATGAATATCAAGGGCGCCACGCCGGACCCGATGGGGCGGGCCGATTACGCGATGATCGAATAACCGGCTCGGTGCATCTTCGGTCAGGCCGCACCGGTCTGGTTTTCATAAGCCGAGGCTTCTACGTCCAGCCACCAGGCCCGGCCACGGTGCGGTTGGGTCAAGGTAAATGCCTCGCCCATTTGCGGCGTGGTGATAGGTACGTTGCGCTCCCAGGCCAGGGCCAGGATGCGGTCGAAAGGTTCATACCAGGCATGCATCGCCAGGTCGAAGGTTCCATTGTGGATCGGCAGTAGCCAACGGCCCTTGAGGTCGATGTGAGCCTGAAGCGTCTGCTCCGGCTGCATGTGGACATGGGGCCAATCGACGTTGTAGGCACCGGTTTCCATCAGCGTCAGGTCGAAAGGGCCGTATTGCTCGCCGATACGCTTGAAACCGTCGAAGTAACCGGTGTCGCCGCTGAAGAAGATCCGCGTGGCGCCGTCGATCATCACCCATGAAGCCCACAGCGTGCTGTTGCCATCGAACAGACCGCGGCCGGAAAAATGCTGCGACGGTGTGGCGATGAACTCGATGCCGTCCACCTCGGTGCCCTGCCACCAATCCAGTTGCTGTATTTTGCTGGCCTCGACGCCCCATTTGAGCAGGGTGTCGCCCACGCCAAGGGGCGTAAGGAAGTGCCGGGTCTTGGCGGCAAGCTTGCGGATGGCCTGGTAGTCGAGGTGGTCGTAATGGTCATGGGAGAGAATCACCGCTTCAATCGGTGGCAGTTCTTCCAGGCTGATGGGCGGCTGATGGAAACGTTTGGGCCCGGCCCATTGCACGGGAGAAGCGCGGTCGGAGAAAACCGGGTCGGTGAGCCAGAACTTGTCGCGCAGTTTGAGCAGCACGGTGGAATGACCGAGACGGAAAACGCTGTGATTCGGTGCTGCCAACAGCGCTGCGCGTGTCAGGGTCTGGACGTTGATGGCTCCCGCTGGGCGGGTGGTGCGCGGCTTGTGCAGGAGCATGTTCCAGATGATGCGCATCATCTGGCCGAATCCCTCCCGGGGAGTGTGGGCGTGATTGCGGTACTTCCCATGTTCCTGTTGGGAGGCTGGGTTGGCAGCCGCGCTGTCAGTCGAGGAAGAAGGAATGCTCATGATGCGATAACTCCAGGGACGTCGCCGAGATGCGCTTCGCCGTTATAGGACAATCGGGTGGCTGCTACGGTACGCTCAGCCGCCCGAGAAACTACACCACTCGGTGTAGTTTCTAGATTGCATGAATCCCTCGAGCAAGTAAACTGCCGAGTGTAAATCCATCCCTTATCCGACGAATGCCCATGACCGCACCGCAACGCCTCACCGAACGAAAACGCGAAGCCATCCTGCAAGCGGCGATTGCGGAGTTTCGTAGCAGTGGTTTCGAGATCACCAGCATGGATAGGATCGCGGCAACCGCGGGCGTGTCGAAACGCACGGTGTACAACCACTTCCCCAGCAAGGAAGAGTTGTTTGCCGAGATTCTGAATCGGTTATGGAACAACCTTACGGCAGAACAAGACACCGCCTACCACCCGGAACAGCCTCTACGAGAGCAACTTCGAACTGTGCTGCAAGCCAAGCTGCGCATGCTGGCGGATGACAACCTGCTCGACCTGGCACGCATCGCCATCGCCGCTACCATCCATTCCCCCGAGCGAGCCCAAGGCATGGTTGCGCGCATGGGCGAGCGCGAAGAAGGCTTGACCGGCTGGATTCGCCAGGCACAGGCCGATGGCCGTTTGAAACCCGTGGAGCCGGCATTCGCCGCCCAGCAGATGCACGGCCTGATCAAGGCATTCGCTTTCTGGCCGCAGGTCTCCATGGGCCAGCCGAGCCTGCCCCTGGAAGAACAAGTCTCGGTAGTCGAGTCAGCATTGGATATGTTTCTGGCCTGCTACCAGGCCTGAGCTCAACACAGCCGCAGGTTACGTCCCAATTCATCGAACAATGTCACCACCGAGCGCAGGGCGCGGCAATCGGGCCGGGTCAAAAGCCAAAGTGCGGTGTCGTATCCCTCCAAGGGTTCGCCAAGGGGGATAAGCCCTTGGCTATCACCCATCAGAAAATCCGGCAGCGCCGCCACACCCAGCCCCGCCCGCACCAGCTCGGTGATCGAGAGCATGCTGTTGCAGCGATACGCCGGCATTACGCCGGGCAGATGTTGGCGGCGCCAGGCCACAGTGGGGTGGTCGGGGAGAAAATCGTCTGGGGCGATCCAGGTCATCGAGGCCAGGTCATCCGGCGGCGTCGGCAGTTGATACGCAGCGCCAGCACATACCCGATAAGCCACAGGGCCCAGGTTTCGACCGACCAGATGTTCAGGTGGCGTACGGGTCAAGCGCAACGCGATGTCGGCATCTCGCCGGCTCAGGTTGGCGAAGTCATTGGAGGTGCTCAGTTCAAGGGTCAAGGCCGGATAGTCGGGCATGAATCGCGCCAGCGCCGGCAGCAGCAACGCCTGCAAGACCGAGTCGCTGCAGGTCAGGCGAACCGTGCCGCTGACCACCTCGCCGCCCTGCTCCACGCCGATACGTGCAGCCTCCAAAGCCTGCTCGGCGCGTTCGGCCTGTTCGGCCAACGCCTGGGCCAGGCTCGTGGGCAGGTACCCGGATCGGCTTTTCTCGAACAAGGGTTGGCCCAAGGCTGCCTCTAGCCTGCGGACCGAGCGGAATACCGTGGACACGTCCACCCTCAACAATTGCGAGGCCCGAGCCAGCGAGCCGCCACGGACCAGTGCCAGGATCAGCGCCAGATCAGGATAGTCCAGGCGATATTGCGTCGATGCATTGAGCACTTGGGGTAACGCCCATATTGATTGCGTGGACGCCAATCTATAGTGGCGACCAGCAATCAACAAGCGGCGAGCCCCCTTATGGAAAACCAGCGTCCTTTACGCATCGCCCTGGTCGGCGATCACGACCCACAAATAACCGCCCACCGAGCGATTCCTATCGCACTTGAGCGGATCGGCAAGCAGACCGGGCTTGACGTCCAGGTTCAATGGTTAGCGACGGACCTTATCGTTGACGACACGCTGTTCAATGACTTCCAGGGTATCTGGTGCGTGCCCGGCAGCCCCTATCGGAGTGAAGACGGTGCCTTGCGTGCCATCCGCTTTGCCCGCGAACAGCGACGCCCATTCCTGGGTACTTGCGGCGGTTTTCAGCATGCCGTACTGGAATACGCCCGCAACGTCATGGGTTGGACCGATGCCGCCCATGGCGAAACCGCTCCTGAGGCTGAACGCGCCCTGCTGACGCCGCTAAGCTGCGCCTTGATCGAAACCATCGACAGCCTAACGCTTGAAGCGAAGTCATTGATTGCCAGGGCCTACGGACGCCAGACGATTTTCGAGGGCTACCACTGTCGATTCGCGGTTAACCCGGATTTTGAAAACGATCTGCTGAACCAGCGCCTGCACGCCGTCGCCCGGGACTCGGCTGGGGACTTGCGGGCCGTGGAACTGCGGGACCATCCGTTTTTTGTCGCGACCTTGTTCCAGCCTGAGCGTGCGGCGTTGGAAGGTCGCGTACCGCCGCTGGTCAAAGCGTTTGTCGAAGCCTGCGTGTAGCGCTTTTCAGCCAGCATACAAACCCTGTGGGAGCGGGCTTGCTCGCGAAAGCGGCAGCTCATTCAGCACAGTTGCAAGCTGAGCCGGCGCTTTCGCGAGCAAGCCCGCTCCCACAAGTATGTGTTTTACCTCAAGGTCAAGGCTCAACCCTCAACCAACTGACGCACCGCCACGATCTCCGGCAGGTCGTTGCGGGTCATGTATACCCGCAGCGGTTCGGTGAGGTTGATACGGTCGTCGATGTGCTGGTCCAGCAGCAGCTGGATCCGCTCACGCTTGAGGGTCATGGTGCCATCCGTCAACGGGGCCCAGACGAATTCACAGGCGGGGATGATGCCGTCGTCGGCCACGTCCATGCCGAAGGCGTCTTCGCTGAAACGCACGATGTATTGGCCGGTCTTGCGGTTCAGGCCGACAAAACCCTTGAGTTGGTCGGCGGCCCGGCAAATGAATGTCGAAGTGGTGCGCATGGTAAACCTCATGGATGCGTCTCTCGGGACGTCTGATCGATGGTTTACACGCAGGGCAGGTGAACGCTGGGTTCAGGTTTCCCTCTGCCGGGGAAACTGGTGGCGCCAAGGGTACTGCAAAGCAGCCCGACATGGCGTGGGAAAATTCTTCTTCGCACACGTTTATGTCGGTATGGCGATAGCGCCAGGAACGTTCAGTTGTTAAAAGATAGGTTTGCACACCTACGAAAAGGAACTCGAGCATGGTTGTTACCTTCACCCGCAGCGCCCTGATGCTGAGCCTGCTGTTCGGCCTGGGCCAAGCGCAGGCCGCCGAGGCCATCACCCCCAAGGCCCTGGCCGCCCTCAACGGTATTCCTCATCCAGCGGTGATCGCCCACCGCGGCGCCTCGTTCGACGCACCGGAATCCACCGCAGCTTCCTACAAACTGGCCCGCGACCTGGGCGCCGACTATCTGGAACTGGACCTGCAACGCAGTAAGGATGGCGTGTTATTCGTCCTGCACGACGACAGCCTGCTGCGCACCACGGACGTCGCGACGAAATTCCCCGAGCGCAAGGACAGCAGCGCCAACGCGTTCACCATGGCGGAACTCAAAACCCTCGATGCCGGCAGTTGGTTCAACGCCGCCTACCCGGACCGCGCCCGACCTTCGTTCGTCGGCCTGAAAATCCTCACCCTCGATGAAGTCATCAACATTGCCGAGGGCAACCCGTTGCATAAGCCTGGGCTGTACATCGAAACCAAGGAGCCCAAGCTGTTCCCAGGTATCGAACGCGACCTGAAGGACAAGTTGCAGGACCGCGGCTGGCTGAGCCCGGCCGGGTCCAAGCTGGCCAAGAGCGCCACCGGTGTCGGCCAAGGCAAAGGCAAAGTAGTTCTGCAGACGTTTGAAAAAAGCAGCCTCGAATTGCTGCACAAAGAGATGCCGAAAGTGCCGAAGATCCTGCTGCTGTGGGTTGGCGAGGGCAACATCGAACCCAAGTCCAAGTTGCCTTTCGCCGAGTCCGGCGAGACGGACAAGGCCGTCTATTACGCCAAGCAGGAACCCAAGGACAAAGCCGAGTTCGAGAAATGGGTCCAGTACGCCAAGGCCCAGGGCGCGATCGGCACCGGACCGTCCGCCGCGCTGACCCACGGCGGCAGCCAGAGTTATTCAGACCTGGTGCAACCGTGGATGAACCAGTACACCCACGACCAGGGCCTGCTGGTGCATGTCTACACCGTGGATGAGCCGGTGGACTTCGAGAAAGTCATGGATGCCGGCGTCGATGGCATCTTCACCAACCGCGCCAGCGAACTGCTCAAATACTTCAAGCGCCCGGAAACCGGCACCGTGGCGCAACTACTGGAGAAGAATGGCTATTGAGCCAACCCAGGATGCCAGGGCACTTAGCTTCGGGTTCCTTTGTCGAATTAAGGGTGAATTAAGTTGCCACAGTTAATCTGGCCCCACTTAAACGACTCACCCTTTTAATGACACCAAGGAAAGTACTTATGAAAACTTTGACTGCCCTGTTCACCGCCGCTGCCCTGACCCTCACCGCCGGCCTGGCCCAGGCTGACGTACGAGTTGACCAGATTCCCCAGTTGGTGAAGGAAGGCAAGATCAAGTCGCTGGAGTCGATGAATGCAGAAGCCCTGAAGTTGCATCCAGGCGCGACCATCACCGACACCGACCTGGATAACCACTTCAATGGCTATGAGTATGAAGTGGAATTGAAAACCGCCGACGGCAAAGAGTTCGACATTGACTTCGACGCCACCACCGGCAAAGTCCTGTCCAACAAGCAAGACACTTGATCAGCCAGAAAACAGCCGCGCAACTTACCAGTTGCGCGGCTTTTTTTTGTTCGCAGGAAACCGAGCCGACGACCTGGAGCAGCCCAGCGCAACCGTCACAAAACCTTCAAAAAAGCTTGAGATGATGGCCTCCAAGTGAACCTGTAGCCGCGACAGGCACTTCCCGCCAGCGAGACCTCATGAACCACAGCATCGATCAAAGCCACCGCGATCCGGACCTGTTCGGCCTGCTCTACGGGTTCCGCTTCCGCCCCGGCGAGCGTGGACGAGAAGTCGATTCAGCCCAGGCCCTGCAATGCCTGCAACAACCCCAGGACTCGGATGAGTTCCTCTGGTTGCACCTGAACCTGGCTCACGCGGCGTGCGAGCGCTGGATGAAAAGTCATCTGGCGTTGCCGCAGGAATTTTTCGAAGCTTTGCATGAAGGCTCGCGCTCGACCCGTATCGAGCATGTGGACTCGGCGTTGCTGGCCGTGGTGAACGACGTCGTGTTCAACCTCAGCAATCTGGTGTCTTCGGACGTATCCACCCTCTGGGTGTGCGTTCGCAGCCGACTGATTATCAGCGCCCGGCTGCAACCCCTGCACTCGGTCGACAAGCTGCGCTCCTCGGTCAAGGCTGGCGAATGTTTTCGCTCGCCGCTGGAACTGCTGGTGCATCTGCTGCGGGACCAGGGTGAAGTGCTGACCCAGATCGTGCGCAAGACCAGCCTCAGCGTCGATCAAATCGAAGACCAGTTGCTGTCTTCACGCCTCTCCACCAACCGCGCCGAGCTGGGCAGCCAGCGCCGGGTGCTGGTACGCCTGCAACGTCTGCTGGCCCTGGAGCCGGGTTCGTTGCTGCGCCTGCTCAACCGCCCGCCACAGTGGTTGCAGAAGGAGGACGTCAAGGAACTGCGTAAATCCACCGAGGAGTTTGCCCTGATCATCAACGACCTCACCGCGCTGGGCGAACGAATCAAGCTGTTGCAGGAAGAAATCGCCGCCAACCTCAATGAACAGAGCAACCGTACCCTGTTCACCCTGACGGTGGTCACGGTACTGGCGTTGCCGATTAACATCATCGCCGGTTTCTTTGGCATGAACGTCGGCGGCGTGCCGCTGGCCACCGACCCGGAAGGCTTCTGGATCCTGGTGGCGCTGGTGGCGACGTTCACCCTGATTGCCGGTCGCTGGGCGTTTCGCAAACGACGGGATTATTGAGGCTCGCCTCAGCAGCAGCCTTGATGCGCCCCCCGTAGCGAGGGAGCTTGCTCCCGCTCGGCTGCGCAACAGTCGTAAAGATCTGCCGCACCGCGCTGAATCGCTTTGGGGCTGCTGCGCAGCCCAGCGGGAGCAAGCTCCCTCGCCACGGGATCGCGTCAGCCTCAGGCGCTGAGCCGCGCCGTCACTTCATTCAACTGCCCCGACAAACCATGCAAATTCCGACCGGCGGTTTCGGTGCGTTGCACGTTATCCAGGTTGGTGCTGGCAATGCAGGTAATTTCGGTGAGGTTGCGCGAGATGTCTTCGGCCACGGACGTCTGCTCTTCTGCCGCCGTGGCGATCTGGCGGTTCATGTCGCGAATCGCTTCGACAGCCTCGGTGATGCGTTCGAGCATCGCGCCGGCCTGGGTCACCTGTTCCACACTTTCCTCGCTGCGCGACTGGCCGCTTTCGATGGCCTGAGCCGCATCCACCGCACCGGTTTGCACGGTCTGGATGATCTGGTTGATCTCGATGATCGACGACGCTGTGCGTTGGGCCAGGCTGCGGACTTCATCGGCAACCACCGCAAAACCGCGTCCAGCCTCACCGGCCCGGGCCGCTTCGATGGCGGCGTTGAGGGCCAGCAGGTTGGTCTGTTCGGCAATGCCGCGAATCACTTCCAGCACCTTGCCGATGCGCCCGCTGTCGGTCTCCAGCCGACGGATCACCGTCGCGGTGTTGGCGATTTCGCCGCGCATGCGGGTGATGGTCTGGATGGTCCCTTGCATGACCTTTTCACCCTGTTGCGCCGACTGATCGGCATCGTCGGCCGCACGTGCCGCATCGGCCGCATGGCGCGCGACTTCCTGGGCGGTGGCGGACATCTCGTTCATCGCCGTCGCCACCTGATCGGTGCGCTCGAATTGCTCGTTGGTGCCCTGGCTCATCAGCCCGGCGATGGCATTGAGCTCGCCGCTGGCGCTGTCCAGCTCGGTGGCACTGCGTTGCAGGCGGGTGAAGGTTTCGGCGAGGAAGTCGCGCAAAGTGTTGGCGGCCAGGGCCAGGTCGCCCAGCTCATCCTGACGGGTGCTGACCACCCGTTCGGCGAAACGACCACGACTGAGTTGGGTCACGTATTCGATCAGGCTGCGGATCGGCTGCACCAGGCTGCGATTGACCAGCCACAGGCTGAGCAAGCCAATCAGCAGGCCGGAGACCAGCATCACCGCAGCGCCCAGCATGATGGTGTGGTCAGCTCCAGCGCTGATCAACGCCGATTGCTCGGTGCTCAACTTGCGCAGATCGACCACCAGCTCACTCATCTGCTCGCTGGCCGCACGGTCCACGCCCTTGACTGCCGCATCACCTGCGGAGGCGTCGCCGCCTGCGGCTACAAAGGCGTCCCGGCCCTTCTGGTAGGCCGTGCCTAGCTGACGGTGTTCGTCGCGCAGACGTTCAATGCGCGTCTTGACCTGAGCCGGGAGGTCTTTTTGTCCGATCAACTCACCCAGAATGCCCTGTACGTCCTGCTGACGCTCTCCGAACTGTTTCCAGTATTTATCCAGCTCAGCCGGCTGCTTGCCGCGCAGCAAAACGTTCTTCCACTCCTGTACCTGCTCCTTGAACCGCAGGTTGGCCTCGTCGATCAACTGCGAGGCGCGCAACGGCCCGTCGATCAGGCTTCGATAGTTCTGGATACCGTTGGACAGGAAATGAAAAGACGCCAGGGCGATCAGCAGCATCGCCAACAGGCTACCGCTCAGCAGGGCGAGAATCTGGGCTCGCAGGGATTTTTTCAGAAACATCAAGGAAGCTCTCTAGGAGGTAAAAGCCAAGCCCACGGACGACACGTCCAGACCTTCCTTGTCTCGCGCAAACGACGTCATGGCGTGAATGCGTGGGATATCACCTGCCATCGGCCCGGGGGCCTCGTTCTTGAGCCTTGGCGGCCGCCATTCGTCCGATCATCAGTACCATGGCGGGGGCCGTCGACGCACTTGCCTGGACCTGTCCGGACAACCCCTTTTGTCGGCGCGAGAGGATTTAAAAGTCTTTTTGTCATGTCCCCTGCTGTATCCTGCCTTGGCTTTTAAAGCGCGGATCGACCAGATCTACCCACAGACTTAGCGAGGAGCGCGATATGCACGAGATTCCTAATCTCCCCTTCCCAAGCCTGCACGACACTGAGCAGACGACCACGCTACAAGCCGGGGGGCAAGCTGACGCCCGTCAACCCGAGCAGAAGGAAGCAACTGAACGCCGCCAGGCCGACAGCGAAGACTGATACACCCGCCCTACCAGACCGTGTGGAAAGCGCTAAGATGCGCTTTCCACACTGCCTGAATCCGAGCCCGCCATGACCGACGACACCCCTCCCTTCAGCGAAGCCCAGGCCAGCGTGCTGATCGGCACCGCCGAAAAAATGGTCGAGATCTGGACCCGCCTGCCTGCCGAGAAACAAGCCGTCCTGCTGGCGCGTTTCGGCAGCGAAGAAAATGCCCTGGCAGCACTGGTCACCACGCAACTGATCGGCGCCAAGCGCGGCAGCTGAGTGGCCATCGGGCAAATAGTTTTACTTTTCCACACGCAGCCAGCGCAGTCGCCGTTATCATAAGCAGCCTATCTATCCTGCTGCTCCGTGGACTCTTTTTCCCATGTCAGATTCTCAGCGCCCGCTGGCGGTCACGCTGCAAGTTGTGTCCATCGTCCTGTTCACCTTCATCGGCTACCTGAACATCGGTATTCCCCTGGCCGTGCTGCCGGGCTACGTGCATGGCGAGCTGGGGTTCGGTGCGGTGATCGCCGGACTGGTGATCAGCGTGCAGTACCTGGCCACCTTGCTCAGTCGTCCTTACGCCGGGCGGATCATCGACAACCTGGGAAGTAAGCGTGCGGTGATGTTCGGCCTCGCCGGCTGCGGGCTGAGCGGTGTATTCATGCTGGTCTCCGCCTGGACGCCTCATCTGCCGATGCTCAGCCTGATCAGCCTGTTGATCGGTCGCCTGGTGCTGGGCAGTGCGGAAAGCCTGGTGGGCTCGGGCTCCATCGGCTGGGGAATTGGCCGGGTGGGCGCGGTGAATACCGCCAAGGTGATTTCCTGGAACGGCATCGCCAGTTATGGCGCGCTGGCGATTGGCGCACCGCTGGGGGTGTGGCTGGTGAACACGCTGGGGCTGTGGAGCATGGGTGTCAGCATCATCTTGTTGGGCCTGTTGGGGCTGGCACTGGCCTGGGGCAAAACCGCCGCGCCGATTGTCGCGGGTGAGCGCCTGCCGTTCATGCATGTGCTGGGTCGGGTCCTGCCCCATGGTTGCGGCCTGGCCCTGGGTTCCATCGGTTTTGGCACCATCGCCACGTTCATCACCTTGTATTACGCAACCCAGCACTGGGACAACGCCGTGCTGTGCCTGAGCCTGTTCGGCGCCAGCTTCATCGGCGCGCGCTTGCTGTTCGGCAACCTGATCAACCGTCTGGGCGGCTTTCGCGTGGCGATCGCCTGCCTCTCGGTGGAAGTGCTGGGGCTGTTGCTGTTGTGGATCGCGCCTGACGCCCATTGGGCCTTGGCGGGCGCGGCATTGAGCGGGTTCGGCTTTTCCCTGGTGTTTCCGGCCCTGGGCGTGGAAGCGGTCAACCTGGTACCGGCCTCCAGCCGTGGGGCGGCGGTCGGTGCCTATTCGCTGTTCATCGACTTGTCGCTGGGGATCACTGGGCCGCTGGCTGGCGCGATTGCCGCAGGCTTCGGCTTTGCCTCGATCTTCCTGTTCGCGGCACTCGCGGCCCTCGCTGGACTGACGCTGAGCGTCTACCTGTACCGCCAGGCGCCGAAGTATCGCGAGGAACGGGAGAAAAACTAGAAGTCCACCTTGCCGCGCCCGGCCTTGATTGAACCGCGCTTGGTCTTGGATTCCAGGCGGCGCTTTTTCGAACCCAGGGTCGGCTTGGTCGGGCGACGCTTCTTCTCGATCTTGGTGGCGCTGAGGATCAGTTCGGTGAGGCGCTCCAGGGCGTCGGCCCGATTCTGTTCCTGGGTGCGGTACTGCTGGGCCTTGATGATCAGCACGCCGTCGCTGGTGATACGACTGTCGCGCAGGGCCAACAGGCGCTCCTTGTAGAACTCCGGAAGCGACGAGGCCGGGATGTCGAAGCGCAAGTGCACGGCGCTGGAGACCTTATTGACGTTCTGCCCGCCTGCGCCCTGGGCGCGAATGGCCGTCAGCTCAATCTCGGCGTCGGGGATGTGCACTGTGGTGGAAATCGCCAGCATAAAAAGTGTCCGCAAACAGGACCCACAGAATACCGCGAATCCCCCGGACAACACCCCTGTGGGTGGTGTATGCAGTTCACTGAACACCAAAGATCAAATGTGGGAGCGAGCCTGCTCGCGATTGCAGTGTGCCAGTCCCCATGATGCTCTGACCCGACGCCATCGCGAGCAGGCTCGCTCCCACAGGGTTATGCGTATATCTGGAAATAACAAACCCGGCACTTGGCCGGGTTTGTCGTTCATCAGCGAGGCTTACTTGGCAACCGCCGCCACGGGCATCCCATGCCGGGCGCTGCGCTTGTTCTTGATCAGGTAGCACACCCACATGAACACCAACCACACCGGAATCGCATAGACCGAAACCTGGATGCCTGGGATCAGCAGCATCACGCCAAGAATGAACACCACGAACGCCAGGCAGATGTAGTTGCCATACGGGTACCACAGCGCCTTGAACAGCGGCGTCTGGCGGGTCTGGTTCATGTGTTGGCGGAACTTGAAGTGCGAGTAGCTGATCATCGCCCAGTTGATCACCAGGGTCGCGACCACCAGCGACATCAACAGCTCCAGTGCATGCTGCGGGATCAGGTAGTTAAGCAACACCGCCACCAGCGTGACCGCTGCCGAGGCGAGGATCGAGCGTACCGGTACGCCGCGTTTGTCGATCTTGGCCAGGGCCGCCGGGGCATCCCCTTGCTCGGCCATGCCCAGCAGCATGCGGCTGTTGCAGTAGGTGCCGCTGTTGTACACCGACAGCGCCGCGGTCAGCACCACGAAGTTGAGGATGTGCGCCGCGGTGTTGCTGCCCAGCATCGAGAACACCTGCACGAACGGGCTGCCGCTGTAGGCGTCGCCGGACGCATTGAGGGTGGTCAACAGGCTGTCCCAAGGGGTCAGGGACAACAACACCACCAGGGCGCCGATGTAGAAAATCAGGATCCGGTAGATCACCTGGTTGATGGCCTTGGGAATCACGGTTTTCGGTTTGTCCGCTTCAGCCGCGGTGAAGCCGAGCATTTCCAGGCCGCCGAAAGAGAACATGATGATCGCCATCGCCATCACCAGGCCGCTTACGCCGTTCGGGAAGAAACCGCCATGGGTCCACAGGTTGGTGACCGATGCCTGCTCGCCGCCGTGACCGCTGACCAGCAGGTAGCTGCCCAGGGCAATCATGCCGACAATCGCCACCACCTTGATGATCGCGAACCAGAATTCGGCCTCGCCGAAGACTTTGACGTTGGCCAGGTTGATGGCATTGATCAGGAGGAAGAACGCCGCTGCCGAGACCCAGGTGGGGATCTCCGGCGCCCAGTAATGGATGTACTTGCCCACGGCCGTCAACTCGGACATGCCCACCAGGATGTAGAGAATCCAGCAGTTCCAACCCGACAGGAACCCGGCGAAACCGCCCCAGTACTTGTGCGCGAAGTGGCTGAAGGAACCGGCTACCGGCTCTTCGACAATCATCTCGCCCAACTGGCGCATGATCATGAAGGCGATGAAGCCGCAGATGGCGTAGCCGAGGATCATCGACGGGCCGGCTGACTTCAGCACCCCGGCGGAGCCAAGGAACAGACCGGTGCCGATCGCGCCGCCAAGGGCGATCAGTTGAATGTGGCGATTTTTAAGGCCGCGTTTCAGCTCGCCTGAATGCGTGTTTTGTACAACGGTCATGCGTCACCTATTTGTTTTTATCTGTGACGAAATCGAACCCGACACGCTCGTGGCGTGGCGGAGTGAACAAGGCGGATAACCTTGAAAATGCGTGGATACGCTAAGGGTCACAGTAAAACGCGGCGCATTGTACACCGCTGCCCTGCTGCTACCAGACACCACCGGATCAGCGTCGCACCCCACACTTCAGGTCTGGCGGGCATCTGACCCTTCCCGTCGGTTTGAAACAAGCACTGCGAAGTGTCGGAAAATCCCTCAAGTCGGCCTCTTCGGCAGCTTTTTCTTACAGTTCCTCCAGCCGCCGGAACCCACCGGCTTGGCAGGCAAAAATTGTCAGGAATGCTTTACAACGCGTAACGTAGACTTTCCACGTAGGAATTTTCTCTCAGCCGACTGCAAATTGACGGTAGCTAGCTACCTAATAAATAAACTTCATAGTTGGCTGTTTTTGAATAAGTAATTTCTCGCTCGAAAATGGAATAAAAAGTTCAAAAGAAAAAATAAAAATATTTTTTTGCATTCCAATTTTCCCTCGACTAGGTTTTCAGCGACTTGCCAAGGCATCGTGCCGACAAGTTTTGCGGGGCCGTTTGCGGCCAGTTTCACTCGCCGCATCGACCCCGCGTTTTCCGTAAAAGTCATCTAGGAGATTCACTATGCAAGCACTGGACAAAGACTTGGAAACCGAACTGCAACTGGACGAATGGTTCGAAGCGCCGACCCATGAAGCCGCCGTTGAAATGATGCAGGCCGACGCCGTCGTTCCGTTCGGCACGGCGATGTGGCCTCTGTAGGCATAATCCGGCGGAGGCGGTCCGGCCGGTCGACTCCGCCACTTTTGCCCGTTGTCAGGAAAGCTGAATCATTTGTCAGGGAAGAATAGGCATGGACACACAACGAGCCATCTCACATTTCCTTTACTACCTCGAACACCACCCCGCCCTGGCCGGCATCCAGCCCGCCAAGGTGTTGCTCGGCCATACCGCCGGGTACGAAGCGCTGACCGGCGCCATTGCCGAACAGGCTGGCAGCGGCTCGCCCTTCCGGTTCAGCGCCATGCGCCTGGATCTGGAGTCCACGGAGCGCTTGTCTCGGGCAATTGCCGACAGCGACCTGTATATTTTCTTCTACGACTCTTCCACCCTGCCCAACCCACGCCCTGATGGCCCGGACTTTGTCCGCGCGCTGCAAAGCGTGATGGCGGACAATTGGAAAAAATCGCTGCTGTTCAAGGACTACGGCGATTACTTCTACGACACCTTCAGCGTCATTCCCCAGCGCATCGCCGGGCTCAACAGCCACCTGATCCAACGGATGTCCCAGGCGACGACCTTGAGTTTCCAGGATGACCATGGCTCGTATTTCGACACTGGACTCGACAGCGTGAAGAAATGGACCGACATCAATGGCGTCGGCAACTACGACCTGGCGCCGGGTGAGATCGCGACCCACAGCGACACGATCAATGGCCGGGTCAAATTCGTCGGCACCTTCTTGAGCACCATTCCCTTCGCGCGCAAATATGGCGTGCTGCAATCGCCGCTGGAATTGTGGATCGAAGACTCCACCATCCAGAAAATCGCCACCGACGTGCCGGGCCTGGAACACGATTTCAACAAATACCTGGACGCCAACCCGTCCAACCGGCGCATCGAGGAACTGGGAATTGGCACCAACGAAGGGGTCAAGAGCCTGTATGCGCGTAACGCCGGTTTCGAAGAGCGCCACTGCGGCCTGCACCTGGGGCTCGGCGGCGGCGCCAAGGGCAGCCATCACCTGGACTTGATTTTCGAGAGTGGGGTGTTGGCGCTGGATAATGAGCCGGTGTTTGATGGGCGGTTTGTGCTTTAGAAGCAGCGGCAAGCTTCAAGCTTCAAGAAAACAGCGGTCGTCTTAGAAATGGTTTGTGGCTGCTGGCCTCTTCGCGAGCAAGCCCGCTCCCACGGTGTGATGGTGTCGGGCACAACTCTTCTGTTCGCTGAAGATCCAGTGTGGGAGCGGGCTTGCTCGCGAAGACGGACTTACTCACACCCTATCCATCAAGCCGGACGAAAAAGAACGCCAACCCAACGGTTGGCGTTTTTTCTTGCCGCTAGGAGCTCAAAGCTGCCTTACTCCGGCTTACGACGCCCAAACCCCGGACGCTGCCCCGAGCCTGCCGGCGCGCCACGGCGCTTGCCCGACGGTGCGTCGCGGTCCACCAGAGAGATCCCCGGGCGTTTCTTCGGCGCCGGCTTGGCCGGGCGCTTGGTGTCGGCCGGACGCTCGGCGACTGGCGTACCGCGACCCGCCGGAGCACCGCGACCTTCACCGCGCTCGGTACGGCCATTGGCCGGACGCGGCGTGCGTGGACCCCGTTCGCCGTCCTGGCGAGGCGCGGGTTTGCGGGCCGGGCGCTCGCCTTCGATCTGCGGCTCGCGGGGGGCACGTGGAGCAGTCGGTGCACCTTCAGCCGCCGGGCGCAGTGTACGCACGCGCTCGGTCTTGCCCATCGGACGCGAGGACTTACGCTGCATCCGCTCCAGCTTGTCCTTGCTCTTGGCGGTCATCTGCGGCATCGCTACCGGCTTGAGACCCACTTCGGCCGCCAGGATGTCGACTTCCTGCTGGCTCATTTCGCGCCAGCGGCCCATCGGCAGGTCGGAGTTGAGAAACACCGGGCCGAAACGCACACGCTTCAGGCGGCTGACCACCAGACCCTGGGATTCCCACAGGCGCCGCACTTCACGGTTACGGCCTTCCATCACCACGCAGTGGTACCAGTGGTTGAAACCTTCGCCACCGGGTGCCTGCTTGATGTCGGTGAAACGCGCCGGACCGTCTTCCAGCACGACGCCAGCCTTCAGGCGCTCGATCATCTCATCGTCGACTTCACCGCGCACGCGCACGGCGTACTCACGGTCCATCTCGTAGGACGGGTGCATCAGACGGTTGGCCAGCTCACCGTCGGTGGTGAACATCAAAAGACCGGTGGTGTTGATGTCGAGACGACCGATGTTGATCCAGCGGCCTTCTTTGGGACGCGGCATCTTGTCGAACACGGTCGGACGGCCTTCCGGGTCGTCACGGGTGCAGATTTCGCCGTCGGGCTTGTTGTACATGATCACGCGGCGCACCGTTTCGGCGGCCTCTTCGCGCTTGATCACCTTGCCATCGATGGTGATGGCGTCGTGCATGTCGACGCGCAGGCCCAAGGTGGCGTCTTTGCCGTTGACCTTGATGCGGCCCTGGGTGATCCAGGCCTCCACATCACGGCGCGAACCGACGCCGATGCGGGCGAGGACTTTTTGCAGCTTCTCGCCTGCCGGGCCGATTTCCTGGCTGTCGTTCTGGTCTAGGTCTTTCATTCTGGGCACCTCCCGGTGTGATCGGGTCAGGCGTGGCCTGACACCTTGGAAACAAGTCTTTGGCGAAGGGATCGCCAAAGGGTCGCGAATCATACGCTCGTTGCGGCGTTTGCGCATCAGAGAGTAGCTGATCGATGGGTGCTCAACGCTATTTCCGCCGATCGGTGGACCGCTGCACCACCTAATGTGGGAGCGGGCTTGCCCGCGAAGGCGTCATTACATTCACCGTCTACGTTGACTGACCCACTGCTATCGCGAGCAGGCTCCCACAGGGGGCTTGTGGCGTACACAACTCCATCGAACACCGAAGTTCCACTGTGGGAGCGAGCCTGCTCGCGATAGCGGAGGTTCTATTGGCGGTGATGTTGACTGTGCCGACGCCTTCGCGAGCAAGCTCGCTCCCATAGGGGGTAAGGTGTGTCAGGTCAATCTTCGAACTGGCGCCGTTCGTTCTCGATCGCCTCGGCCAGCGCCCTGGCTTCGGCTTCTTCGTCGCTCAGTTCGGGCTCGGGTTCGTGAGGTTCAAGGGCGGCTACCGCAGCGAGCAGTTTCTCCCGGGCCTCGGCCACGCCGAGGATGTCTTCTTCTGGCTCAGGCTCAGGCTCAGGCTCGGCTTGAGGCTCCACCCCCTCCTCAAGTCCAGGCTGCATATCCGTCTCGCCTTGCGTCCCCGGCCCCTCGCGCAGCAAGTCGTCGAAGTCGGTCTTGAGGCCCTGCTCCATGGTGTCCAGTTCCAGTAACAACGAGTGGAAACTGGTTTCCTCCTTGGGCTCCTCCGGCTCGGCGCTGGCGTCGGCCAGGTCCTGCAAGCCCTGGGGCACCGGCGCGTCGTCGAACTCGAGCATCGGCTCCGGTTCCAGTTCACGCAGCTCGGCCAGTGGCGGCAGGTCATCCAGGTTCTTCAGGTTGAAGTGATCGAGAAACGCCTTGGTGGTGGCGAACATCGCCGGTTTGCCCGGCACGTCGCGATAGCCCACCACACGAACCCACTCACGCTCCAGCAAGGTCTTGACGATCTGGCTGTTGACCGCCACACCGCGCACGTCCTCGATCTCGCCCCGGGTGATCGGCTGGCGATAGGCAATCAGCGCCAGGGTTTCAAGCATCGCCCGGGAATAGCGCTGCGGCCGCTCTTCCCACAGGCGCCCGACCCAAGGCGCGAACTTCTCGCGGATCTGCAAGCGGTAGCCCGAAGCGACCTCCTTGAGTTCAAAAGCCCGGCCCTCGCAGGACTTGCCCAGCAGCGTCAGGGCTTTCTTGAACACGGCCGGTTCAGGCCGCTCACCTTCTTCGAAGAGTTCGAACAGCCGCTCCATCGATTGCGGCTTTCCCGACGCCAACAGGAAAGCTTCAAGCAAGGGCGCCAGCTCGCGGGGTTCAGTCAGATTCATTGATTTGCTCGTTATTCGGCTCGTGCCCGCACGTGGATCGCTGCGAACGGCTCATTCTGCACCAGCTCGACCAAGGATTCCTTGACCAGTTCCAGGATCGCCATGAACGTCACCACCACCCCCAACCGGCCTTCCTCGGCAGTGAACAGTTCGACGAACGGCACAAAAGCACCGCCCTTGAGGCGTTCCAACACATCGCTCATGCGCTCGCGGGTGGACAGCGCTTCGCGGCTGACCTGATGACTTTCAAACATATCGCCCCGGCGCAACACTTCGGCCATGGACACCAGCAGCTCTTCCAGGCTCACGTCCGGCAACAATTTGCGCGCCCGCGCCTCGGGGGCATCGAGCTTGGGCACCACCACGTCGCGCCCGACCCGGCTCAGGCTATCGATGCCTTCGGCGGCGCCCTTGAACCGCTCGTATTCCTGCAAGCGGCGGATCAGCTCGGCTCGCGGATCTTCCTCTTCTTCCTCGACCGTCGCCGACCGCGGGAGCAACATTCGCGACTTGATCTCGGCGAGCATGGCCGCCATCACCAGGTACTCGGCGGCCAGCTCCAGGCGCACCGACTGCATCAGCTCGACATAGCCCATGTACTGGCGGGTGATTTCCGCCACCGGGATGTCGAGGATGTTGATGTTCTGTTTGCGAATCAGGTACAGCAAAAGGTCCAGCGGCCCCTCGAAGGCTTCGAGGAACACTTCCAGGGCATCCGGCGGGATGTACAGGTCCAGGGGCATTTCCATGACCGCCTGGCCATAGACCATGGCGAACGGCAGCTCCTGTTGTGCGCCGGCCTGGGGATCGGCATTTTCCACCGCAGCTTCCACGGCGGACATTCAGGCCTCGGCCATGAACGGCGCCGGATCGCCGCAACCGACCCGCACCACCTGGGGCTCGCCGTCGGCCAGATTGATCACGGTGGAGGCCTTCATGCCGCCAAAGCCACCGTCGATGATCAGCTCGACCTGATGCTCAAGCAACTGGCGAATCTCATACGGGTCGGTCATCGGTTCAGTGTCGCCGGGCATGATCAGCGTCACGCTCATCAGCGGCTCGCCCAGCTCCGCCAGTAGCGCCAGGGCAATGGGATGACTTGGCACCCGCAGGCCGATGGTGCGTTTCTTCGGGTGCAGCAACAGCCGCGGCACTTCGCGCGTGGCGTTGAGAATAAAAGTGTATGGACCCGGCAGGTGGGCCTTGAGCAGGCGGAAGGTGCCGGTGTCGATCTTGGCGAACAACCCCAGCTGCGACAGGTCGCTGCAGATCAGCGCGAAGTTGTGCTTGTCATCGAGCTGACGCAGGCGACGGACCCGCTCAACGGCATTCTTGTCACCGATCTGGCAACCAATGGCGTAGGCGGAGTCGGTGGGATAGACCACCACCCCGCCGCTCCGGATGATTTCCACAGCCTGTTTGATCAGGCGCGCTTGCGGGTTTTCCGGATGAATCTGGAAAAATTGACTCACGTGTTCTACCTGTTCAGACGGCGGCGGTAACGGGATCATGTTTGAATCTACACCATAGAGGTGGCAGATCTTCCGGCAACGGGCGATATTCGCCAATCTCGGACCAGCCCCCTGGGCCATGGAAATCACTGCCGGCGGTGACCAGCAGGCCGAACTCTCGGGCCAGAATCGCCAGGCTGCCGACCTGCTCGGCCGGCTGATGGCCGTTGACCACCTCAATGGCATGGCCCCCGGCTTGAATATAGTCGGCGACCAGCCGGCGGCGCTTGCTGCGAGTGAAATCATAGTGCCATGGATGCGCCAGGCTGACCCAGGCGCCAGCCGCCCGCAGGGTCTCGACGGTTTCTTCCAACGTTGGCCAGTGCTGCTTGACGTCCCCCAACTTGCCGGCCCCCAGCCATTTGCGAAACGCCTCGGCGCGATCCTTGACGAAACCCTCGCGCACCATCCAGTCGGCGAAGTGCGGCCGGGCCGGAGCGTTACCGCTGTCGCCCAGTTCCTGCTGGATCTGCCGGGCCCCCTCCAGCGCACCGGGCATACCCTTGAGCGCCAGTTTGCGGCTGATCTCCTCGGAGCGCAGCCAGCGACCGTCGCGCAATTGCGCAATGGCCTGGACCAGCGAGGGCGCATTCACATCAAAACCATAGCCCAACACGTGAATGGTCGCCCCGCCCCAGGTGCAGGACAGCTCGACCCCATTGACCAGTTGCATCCCCAAGGCCGTGGCAGCGCTGCGAGCCTCATCGAGGCCTTCGAGGGTATCGTGATCGGTCAGGGCCAGGACTCGCACGCCGTGCTCGAACGCCCGCGCCACCAGAATGGCTGGCGCCAGGGCGCCATCGGAGGCCGTGCTATGGCAGTGCAAATCAACATTCACGAGAGTTTGTTACCTCAAATCAGCTGGCCCTATCGCGGCCAAGGATGTTTGTTATTATGCCGCCACATCCTGCTTCTGGCTGCCACTGTGAAACAATTCATCGATTTCATCCCGCTCCTGCTGTTCTTCATCGTCTACAAACTTGATCCACGGGCCGTCGACATCGCCGGTCACTCCTTGACTGTAGGCGGTATTTACAGCGCCACCGCAGTGCTGATCATCAGTTCCCTGGTGGTCTATGGCGCGCTGTTCGTGTCCCAGCGCAAACTGGAGAAGAGCCAGTGGCTGACCCTCATCGCCTGCCTGGTATTCGGCAGCCTGACCCTGGCCTTCCACAGCGAAACCTTCCTCAAGTGGAAAGCCCCGGTGCTCAACTGGGTGTTCGCCCTGGCCTTCATGGGTAGCCATTTCATCGGCGACCGTCTGTTGGTCAAGCGCATCATGGGCCACGCCCTGAGCCTGCCGGAGGTGGTCTGGACCCGGCTGAACATCGCCTGGATCGCCTTCTTCCTGTTCTGCGGCGCCGCCAACCTGTTCGTCGCTTTCACCTTCCAGGCCTACTGGGTCGACTTCAAGGTCTTCGGCAGCCTGGGCATGACGCTGTTGTTCCTGATCGGCCAGGGCATCTACCTGTCCCGTCATCTGCACGATGCCGATACCACTACGCCAAAAACCGAGGACTGACATGCTCTACGCAATCATTGCCACCGACGTCGCCAACTCCCTGGAAAAACGCCTGGCCGCTCGCCCTGAACACCTGGAACGCCTGCAACAGCTCAAGGCCGAAGGCCGCATCGTACTGGCCGGCCCCCATCCAGCGGTAGACAGCAATGACCCGGGCGCTGCCGGTTTCAGCGGCAGCCTGATCGTCGCCGAATTCGAGTCGCTGACCGCCGCCCAGGCTTGGGCCGAGGCCGATCCGTTCGTCGCGGCGGGCGTCTATGCCAACGTCGTGGTCAAGCCGTTCAAGCAAGTCCTGCCGTAAAAATCCCCCAGCGCAATGGGTCTTCGCGGCTCTTCGCGGCTCATTGCGTCCAATTGCTCATTGTTCTCGTTTGCCTGCCGACAACCTGTCTAATCTGTCTAACTCGATTGGAATTCAGGAGTGGCAATGCGCAAAGGTCCGTTGTGCCTGTTATGGGTCACGTTGGTGATCGGGGCTCCCGCCCACGGCGAAGAGAGTACCGAGGCGGGTCACTCGACCCCCTTGTCCCTGAGCGCCGGCAGCCAGATCGCCGAACTGCAGCAACGCTTGAAAGACAGCGAACACCAGCGTGAAGAACTGAGCAAGCAACTGCAGAGCGCCGACAACGAACGCGAAAGTGCCCAGCTGGGCCGGTTGCGCCAGGAGAACCAGCGCCTGAAGCTGCAACTCAAGGAAGCCCAGGCCAGTCCGCTGCCTCGCCTGCTGACCGATCAACAGCAATGGTTCGTCATCGGTGCCGGGGTAGCGCTATTGGCCCTGCTCTGCGGTATCTTTGCCAGCGGTGGACGTAGACAACGTCGGCAATGGCTAAATTGAGTGAGTCATGAGCGAGCTGTTACTGATTGATGATGACCAGGAGCTGTGTGAGCTGCTGGTGAGTTGGCTGGGCCAGGAAGGTTTCCAGGTCCGGGCCTGCCACGATGGCCAGAGTGCCCGCAAGGCACTGGCTGAAGCCGCACCGGCGGCGGTGGTGCTGGATGTGATGCTGCCCGATGGCAGCGGCCTGGAACTGCTCAAGCAATTGCGCAACGATCATCCCGAGTTGCCGGTGCTGATGCTTTCGGCCCGGGGCGAGCCGCTGGACCGCATCCTTGGCCTGGAGCTGGGTGCCGACGATTACTTGGCCAAACCCTGTGATCCGCGTGAACTGACCGCTCGCCTGCGCGCCGTGTTGCGCCGCAGTCACCCCACGGCGGTGTCCAGCCAGCTCGAACTGGGGGACCTGACCTTCAGTCCGATACGTGGCGTGGTCAGCATCGATGAACAGGAACAGACCCTCACCGTTTCCGAAAGTCGCCTGCTCGAAGCGCTGCTCAAGCAACCGGGCGAGCCGTTGGACAAGCAGGAACTGGCGCAGATCGCCCTGGGCCGCAAGCTCACCCTGTACGACCGCAGCCTGGACATGCACGTGAGCAACCTGCGCAAGAAAATCGGCCCCCACCCCGACGGTCGGCCCCGCATCGTGGCGCTGCGCAGCCGGGGTTACTACTACAGCCTCTGACCCACACATCCTCCAGTTTGGCCCGGGGATAGGGTTAATCCTCTTGTGGCGAGGGAGCTTGCTCCCGCTGGAGGGCGAAGCCCTCCCAGAATGCCCTCCAAAAATCCAAGGGTCCGCTTCGCGGCCCAGCGGGAGCAAGCTCCCTCGCCACGGGTAGTCGCCAGCCGCCCAGGTTTTGTCAGTCCCCCTACCAAACCTCTTTACTCAAGCTTTACGCCCCCCTGACCGCAGCTGACCTTGATCTTTGTAACCTGTACACATCCGGAACTGACCGGGAACGAGACAAGGAGATTCACCATGCGCAAGACCCTTATCGCTTTGATGTTCGCTGCTGCCCTGCCGACCGTCGCCATGGCCATGCCTGAAGGTGCAGGCCCGATGGGGCCGATGGATGGTCCGCGTCATGGCGGCCAGATGCACGACAGAGGTCCTTACAGCCAACTGGACCTGACCCACGAGCAGCGCCAGCAGATCCGCCGGATCATGGGCGAACAGCGCCACGAACGTCAGGAATTGGTCGAGAAATACCTGGCCAAACTGTCGCCGGCCGACCAGAAGGCCATGCAGGATGAAATGAAAGCCCGGCACGACAAGGTCGATGCTCAGATTCGTGGCTTGCTCAAACCTGAGCAGCAGAAAGAGTTCGACGCGATTCAGAAGAAGCAGGCCGAGCGTCGCGCCGAGTGGGCCGAGTTCAAGGCCTGGAAAGCACAACAACCGCAAAAAGCGCAATAATGCGCGTCGGTTAACCTAGCACCAGAAATATACGAACCGTGGCGAGGGAGCTTGCTCCCGCCCGGTTGCGTAGCGACCGTCAGATCCTGAGGCCGCTTCGCGGCCTAGCGGGAGCAAGCTCCCTCGCCACGAAATGATTGTCCACCGTTACTTTCCCTTGGTTGACCGGCATTAGCCGTTGCGCTTTCTTTGTTCTAGAGGATTTACCGTGCGTTCATTGTTCTGGCGCATCCTGGCCAGTTTCTGGCTGGCCATCGCCCTGGTTGCCGGGCTGTCGATCCTCATGGGTCACATGCTCAACCAGGATGCCTGGATCCTCAGTCGGCATCCGGGGCTCAACACCTTGGCCGAAGAATGGACCCAGACCTACGAAAGCCAGGGCGAAGACGCCGCCCAGGACATCTTGGAACAGCGCAAGCGCCAGTACCACATCGATGTCCAGGTGCTCAACGAAAGCGGCGACCCGGTGGTGCGCGGCACTTTCCCGCGTCGTGCCGCCGCGTTCGAAGCGCGGCAGAACAACGATGACCGACGCCTGCCCTGGCGACGGCTGACCGACGAGTTCACCAGCGCCAAGACCGGCGACACCTACCTGTTTATCTACCGTATCCCCCATCCCGAACTGGACGCCTGGCACCGCGAAAGCCTGCTCTGGCCCTTCAGCGCCCTGGGCATCGCCCTGGTGGTGCTGACCTTGTTCAGCCTGCTGGTGACCCTGTCCATTACCCGCCCGTTGAGTCGTCTGCGCGGTGCGGTGCATGACCTGGGCCAAACCACCTACCAGCAGAACAGCCTGGCCAAATTGGCCAACCGACGGGACGAATTCGGGGTCCTGGCCACTGACTTCAACCGCATGGGCGCCCGTTTGCAAAGCCTGATCACCAGCCAACGGCAACTGCTGCGCGACGTTTCCCACGAACTGCGCTCGCCCCTGGCCCGGTTGCGTATCGCCCTCGCACTGGCCGAACGGGCCAGCCCCGAAGAACGGGAAAAGCTCTGGCCGCGCCTGACCCGCGAATGCGATCGCCTGGAAGCACTGATCAGCGAAATCCTGGTCCTGGCCAGGGTCGACGCCGATAACGCCAGCGCCGAAGAGGTGGACCTCAACGCGCTGCTGATCGCCTTGCAAAAAGATGTGCAACTGGCGTCACCCGAGCAAGACGTGCAACTGGACGCCGAGCCGAACCTGACCCTCAAGGGCTGGCCAACCATGATCGAACGGGCGGTGGACAACCTGCTGCGCAACGCCCAGCGGTTCAGCCCCGAGGGGCAACCGATCGAGATGCGCGCGGTGCGCCAGGGGGAAAGGATTCTGGTGAGCGTGCGCGACCACGGCCCTGGCGTGGAAGCCGAACACCTGGGCCAATTGAGCGAACCCTTCTACCGCGCCCCCGGCCAGACTGCCGCGGGCCATGGCCTGGGCCTGGCGATCGCCCGCCGCGCCGCTGAACGCCATGGGGGCGCGCTGGTACTGGACAATCATCCGACGGGGGGATTCATCGCCAGTCTGGAGCTGCCATTGGTACCAGGGGCGGTGGCTCAGCCGTGACGTGGCGAACCCGAGCGGTCAACCAAGCCTCGGCTCACCAGCATGCGCTCGCGCACCGCGTCATAGGCCCAGTGGTAGGCATAGGTGTACGGCAGGAAAAACAGCAGCACCCCGATATCCAGCAAAAATGCCTGCCATAGGCTGATTTGCAACCACCACGCCACCAGAGGCACCGCGACCGCCACCAGCCCACCTTCAAACAGCAACGCATGGACGACCCGGACCCAGGCGTTGCGTGCAATCGCCAAGCGCTTGAGCACGCGGTCGAACATGCCGTTGAACAACACGTTCCACAACAGCGCCAACACCGCGATGGCAATCGTTGCCACGCCCATGTCGAACAGTGGCTTGTTCATGACCCAAGCCAGCAAAGGTGTACAGATAAAAATCGCCAGCAGTTCAAAGCCGACGGCCTGAAGGACGCGCTCAAGCAAGGTTTTCTGAACGTTCATATCGCCACTCCTGCAAAAAAGACATGGCGATGATCCATCCCCGCGGCGATACTTCAAAACCATTAACCATCGATCAGGGCGATAGTTGAATGATTTCCCACGAAGTCTTGACCGCCTTTGTCCAGGCCGCAGTCCAAGGATCGTTCTCGGCCGCCGCACGCAAGCTGGGCAAGAGCCAGTCGACCATCAGCGCCGCCGTCGCCAGCCTGGAGATCGACCTGGGCCTGGTGCTGTTCGACCGCAGCAGCCGCAAACCGACGCTGACCCCGGCAGGCCACGTGATGTTGCAACGCGCCGAAGACATCCTGGCGGCCAGCCATCGCCTGGAGATGGCCGCCAGCCAATTGTCCGAAGGCGTCGAGGCGAAGCTCACCGTGGCGATCTCCGACACTTACCAATCCGACCGCTTCGAAGCGACTCTCAGTGCCTTCGAACTGCGCTACCCGGACCTGGAGCTCGAATGCCTGATCGCCGAATGCGACGATCTGATCGCCTTGGTACAACAGGGTCGGGCTCATATCGCGTTCGCCGAAACACCGACCGGATATCCCCCCGACCTGACCAGCGCAACGGTGGACGAGCGCACTGAAATCGCCTTGTTCGTCTCCAGGCTGCATCCACTGGCTGGAATGGCCGTGGTCGATGAGCAAGCGTTGCGACGCCATCGGCAGTTGCGCCTGGCGACTATCATCAACCCGTACGAAACCCGGGCCCAGGGTCGCGTCTGGTCAGCGCCCAGCTATCTGATGCTGTTGGAAATGGCCCAGGGCGGCTTCGGCTGGGCACCGTTGCCGCGCTGGCTGGTGACGCGCTTCGGCGCCGACAAACTACAAGAGTTGAACGTCCGTGGCTGGCCGAGGCTGGTGTCGGTGGACGCTGTCTGGTCGAAGCGACACCCACCGGGGCCGGCCGGGAGCTGGTTCCTGGGGAAAATGCTTGAATGAACCGGACATCGATCGGCCAACCAAAACGATAATTGCTCTTATTCAAAGTCTTGCGCCCTGTTAGACTTTGCGCCCTCGTTTCAGTCGCCTCCCAGGATGTCCGATGCCGTCGTTGCCTCTTCGCTTATGCGCGCTGTTCATGGCCCTGGGCCTGAGTGCCTGCGATGATGCCCCGCGCTTTACCCAGGCCGAACCCGGTGAAGCCCGGTCCGGGGGCGCTGCAACTGTACGCAAGACTGATCAGAACGCCTTTTCCCTGCCCTCGGCCAATCTGCCGCCCTCGCGGCGTGTGGACTTCAGCGTCGGCAACAGTTTCTTCCGCAGTCCCTGGGTGATCGCCCCTTCTACCACCACGGCCCGCGACGGCCTCGGCCCGCTGTTCAACACCAACGCCTGCCAGAACTGCCACATCAAGGACGGTCGGGGCCATCCACCGGCGCCGGACGCGAACACCGCAGTGTCGATGCTGGTGCGCCTGTCGATCCCCGACGCGCCGCCCTATGCCAAGGTCATCGAGCAGCTAGGGGTCGTGCCGGAACCGGTGTACGGCGGGCAGTTGCAGGACATGTCCGTGCCCGGCGTCGAGCCCGAAGGCAAGGTGCGGGTCGATTACACGTCGGTGCCGGTACGTTTTACGGACGGCACCGTCGTGGAACTGCGCAAGCCGACCTTGCAGATCAGTCAATTGGCCTATGGCCCGATGCACCCGGACACGCGGTTTTCCGCCCGCGTCGCACCGCCGATGATCGGCCTGGGGTTGCTGGAAGCCATCCCTGACGAAGCCATCCTGGCGAACGCCGAGGCCCAGGCCCGAGAGAACAACGGCATCGCCGGCCGTCCCAACCGGGTCTGGGACGACGCCCAGCAGAAAACCGTACTGGGGCGTTTCGGCTGGAAGGCCGGGCAGCCCAACCTCAATCAACAGAACGTCCACGCATTCTCCGGCGACATGGGCCTGACGACGAGCCTAAGGCCTTTCGACGACTGCACCGAGACCCAGGTCGATTGCAAGCGTGCGCCCAGCGGCAACGGCCCGGACGGCGAACCGGAAGTCAGCGACAACATCCTGCGGCTGGTGCTGTTCTATAGCCGCAATCTCGCCGTGCCAGCCCGTCGCGACGTTGATTCGCCCCAGGTGCTGGCGGGCAAGAATCTGTTTTTCCAGGCCGGCTGCCAGTCTTGCCACACGCCGAAATACACGACTTCCGCCGACGCTGCCGAGCCGGAGCTGGCGAACCAGGTTATCCGCCCATACACCGATCTGCTATTGCACGACATGGGCGAAGGCCTGGCCGACAACCGCAGCGAATTCAAGGCCGGGGGCCGTGACTGGCGCACCCCGCCACTGTGGGGCATCGGCCTGACGGAAACCGTAAACGGCCACACCCAGTTTTTGCATGACGGTCGCGCCCGCAACCTGCTGGAAGCCGTGCTCTGGCATGACGGCGAAGCACAAGCGGCGCAGCGACAGGTTTTATCGTTCAATGCCGAGCAGCGCGCTGCGTTGCTGGCCTTCCTCAATTCCCTATAGACGCCTTTTTCGAAACACGGGAGCCCGACATGTTCCGTCCCAAGTTGTTGTTCACCAGCCTTGCCGCCCTCGCCCTCGGCGCCTGCTCGCCGCAGGATCCGCAAGCGATCACCTCGGCCGCCATCGCCAAGCAGGTGATCCTGCCGACCTACAGCCGCTGGGTCGAGGCCGACCGACAACTGGCGACCAGCGCCCTGGCGTTCTGCCAAGGCAAGGAAAACCTGGAGACCGCGCGCGCCGATTTCCTCAAGGCGCAAAAAGCCTGGGCCGAATTGCAACCGCTGCTGATCGGTCCGCTGGCCGAGGGCAACCGCGCCTGGCAGGTGCAGTTCTGGCCGGACAAGAAAAACCTGGTGGGTCGCCAGGTCGAGCAACTGATCAACAGCGAGCCGCAGATCGACGCGGCCGGCCTGGCCAAGTCCAGCGTCGTGGTCCAGGGCCTGTCGGCTTATGAATACCTGCTGTTCGACGCGAAAATCGACATGGCCGACAGCGCGCAGAAAGCCAAGTACTGCCCGCTGCTGATCGCCATCGGCGAACGCCAGAAACAACTGGCCGAAGAGATCCTGTCGCGCTGGAACACCAACGACGGCATGCTCGCGCAGATGAGCAAGTTTCCGAACCAGCGCTACGCCGATTCCCACGAAGCCATTGCCGATCTGCTGCGGGTCCAGGTCACCGCCCTTGACACCTTGAAGAAAAAACTCGGCACCCCGATGGGCCGTCAGACCAAGGGCGTACCCCAGCCGTTCCAGGCCGATGCCTGGCGCAGCCAGTCGTCGTTGCAAGGCCTGGAAGCCAGCCTGAGCGCGGCCAGGACGGTCTGGGTGGGCGTGGACAACAAAGGCCTGCGCGGCCTGTTGCCAAGCGAGCAGAAGCCTTTGGCCGACAAAATCGATGCGGCTTACGATGCCTCGCTGAAACTGTTCGCCAGCACCCAGCGCTCGCTGACCGACATGCTCAACGACGACGCCGGGCGCCAGCAGCTCAACGATTTGTACGACAGCCTCAACGTCGTCCATCGCCTGCACGAAGGCGAACTGGCCAAGGCGCTGGGTATTCAACTGGGCTTCAACGCCAACGACGGTGACTGATCATGTTTCGACGTCAGGCCTTGGCACTGGGCAGCTTGCTGCTCGGCGCCGTTACCCTGGGCGGCTGGACGCTGTTCAAGCAAAAGGACAAGAGTCCGCTGTTGCTTTCGGCACGGGACGATGGCGACGGCAAGCACTATGCCGTGGGCTATCGGCTGGATGGCAGCCAGGTATTCGCCACCCGGGTTGCCCAGCGTTGCCATGACATCATCAATCACCCGGCGCAGCCGATCGCGCTGTTCGTTGCCCGGCGTCCAGGCACCGAAAGCTACCTGATCGACCTGCGCGACGGCGCGCTGCTGCAAACCATCACCTCGTTGCCGAACCGACACTTCTATGGCCACGCGGTGATTCACAAAAGCGGCGATTGGCTGTATGCCACCGAGAACGACACCCGCGATCCGGGACGCGGCCTGCTGGGCGTCTACCGGTTCGAGGGCGATCGACTGGTCCATAGTGGCGAGATCCCTACCCACGGCATCGGGCCGCACCAGGTGTCGTGGATGCCGGACGGCGAGACCCTGGTGGTAGCCAATGGCGGCATCCGCACCGAAGCCGAAAGCCGCGTCGAAATGAACCTCAATGCCATGGAGCCGAGCCTGGTGCTGATGCAGCGCGACGGCACGCTACTGAGCAAGGAAACCCTCGCCCAGTCGATGAACAGCGTGCGGCACATGGGCATTGCGGCCGACGGCACCATTGTCACCGGCCAGCAATTCATGGGCGATGCCCACGAGTCCTCGCAACTGGTGGCGATCAAGCGTCCGGGCCAGCCATTCCAGGCATTTCCGGTGCCCGAGCAACAGTTGCAAGCGATGGGGCACTACACCGCCAGCGTGGCCGTGCACAGCGATCTGCGCCTGGTGGCCCTGACCGCTCCGCGCGGCAACCGTTTCTTCATCTGGGACCTGGACAGCGGCGAAGCACGCCTGGATGCGCCATTGCCGGACTGCGCCGGCGTCGGTGCGGTGGCCGGTGGTTTCGTCGTGACGTCGGGCCAGGGACGCTGCCGCTATTACGATTGCAGGCAGTCACAATGGGTTGCAAAACCGCTGGATCTGCCAGCGGGGCTCTGGGACAACCATCTGCATCTGGTCTGATAGACATGCACAAATCGCTAAAAAATAGCCTTACACATTGGCAACAAACATCATTTGGAATCGACGGCGCACTCAGAGTAATGTGCGCGCCTGACTGACTATTATCTCGGCCTATTTTTCCAAGGAAGTGGAACATGCTGCGACGCCGCATGCTGATCATGTTGGGTGTTGTACTGCTGGTGGTGCTGTCGCTGGCCGGCTACAAGGCCTTTACCGTTTACCGGCAGATCCAATCGTTTTCCCAACCGAGCCCACCGGTCAGCGTAGCCGTGGCCACGGCCACCGAGCAGCCCTGGCAGGCACGCCTGCCCACCGTTGGCAGCCTCAAGGCCCTGCAGGGTGTCAACCTGAGCCTGGAAATTGCCGGGACGGTGCAGAAGGTGCTGTTCCAGTCAGGGCAGAAGGTCAAGGCTGGCCAACCGCTCCTGCAACTGGACAGCGACGTCGAAAGCGCCCTGCTGGAAACCGCCGAGGCCGACCTCGGCCTGTCGCAACTGGATTTCAATCGCGGCCGGCAACTGGTGGGCAGTCAGGCGATCTCCAAAGGCGAGTTCGATCGGCTCTCGGCCCAGTTGAAGAAGAACCAGGCCACGGTTAACCAGCTCAAGGCCTCCCTGGCCAAGAAACGCATTGTCGCGCCATTCACCGGCACCATCGGCATTCGCCAGGTGGACGTCGGTGACTACCTGGCCAGTGGCACCGTGATCGCCACCTTGCAGGATCTCAGCAGCCTCTACGTGGACTTCTACGTTCCCGAACAAACAGTGCCCAGGCTGGCTGTTGCCCAGCCGGTCAATGTCAGCGTATCGGCCTACCCTGGGCAGACCTTCGTCGGCGCCATCAGCGCGATCAATCCCAAGGTCGAGGACAGCACTCGCAATGTGCTGGTGCGCGCCACCCTGGCCAACCCCGACGGCAAACTACTGCCCGGTATGTTCGCCGACCTGCAGGTGATCCTGCCCGATGTCGCCGCTGGGATCGTCGTGCCGGAGAGCGCGGTGACCTACACGCTCTACGGCAACTCCATGTACGTGGTCACGCAGAAGAAAGCCGCCGACGGCAGCGTCGAGAAAGACGACAAGGGCCAGCCGGTGCTGATCGTCGAACGGCGGTTCGTCCAGACCGGTGAACGCCGTGAAGGCCAGGTGCTGGTGTCCAAGGGTGTTCAGGGCGGTGAGCAGGTAGTGATCGCCGGCCAGCTCAAACTCGACAACGGAACGCACGTCGTCATCAGCGACGACAAGACCCTGACCGAACAGAACAGCCCGCCGCGCGCGGACTGATCAAGGAATCCCCATGGCTTTTACCGACCCGTTCATCCGCCGTCCGGTGCTCGCCACCGTGGTCAGCCTGTTGATCGTGCTGCTGGGCTTCCAGGCCTGGAGCAAGTTGCCGCTGCGCCAATACCCGCAGATGGAAAACGCCCTCATCACCGTGACCACCGCCTACCCCGGGGCGAATGCGGAAACGATCCAGGGCTACATCACCCAGCCGATGCAGCAGAGCCTGGCCAGTGCCGAGGGCATCGACTACATGACCTCGGTCAGCCGGCAGAATTTCTCGGTGATCTCGGTCTACGCCCGTATCGGCTCCAACAGCGACCGGCTCTTCACCGAACTGCTGGCCAAGGCCAACGAGGTGAAGAACCAGCTCCCCCAGGACGCCGAGGACCCGGTGCTCAGCCGCGAGGCCGCCGACGCCTCGGCGCTGATGTACATCAGTTTCTTCAGCAAGGAACTGAACAACCCGCAGATCACCGACTACTTGGCGCGGGTGGTCCAGCCAAAACTGGCGACACTGCCGGGCATGGCCGAAGCGGAGATCCTCGGCAACCAGGACTTCGCCATGCGCCTGTGGCTAGACCCCATCAAGCTCGCCGGTTTCGGCCTGACCGCCGCCGATGTGACCGATGCCGTGCGCCGGCACAACTTCCTTTCCGCCGCCGGTGAGGTGAAAGGCGAATACGTGGTCACCAGTATCAACGCCAACACCGAACTCAAGTCGGCCGAGGCCTTTGCCGCCATCCCACTGAAGACCGCCGGTGACAGCCGCGTGTTGCTGCGCGACGTCGCTCGGGTGGAGATGGGCGCGGAAAACTACGACACCATCAGCTCCTTCGGGGGCACGCCCTCGGTATATATCGGGATCAAGGCGACGCCGGGGGCCAACCCGCTGGACGTGATCAAGGAAGTGCGCAAGATCATGCCGGAGCTCGAGGCGCAACTGCCCTCCAATCTCAAGGCCGAGATCGCCTACGACGCCACCCTGTTCATCCAGGCGTCCATCGACGAAGTAGTGAAAACCCTGTTCGAAGCGGTGCTGATCGTCATCGTCGTGGTGTTCCTGTTCCTAGGTGCCCTGCGCTCGGTGGTCATCCCGGTGGTGACCATTCCGCTGTCGATGATCGGCGTGATGTTCTTCATGCAGTTGATGGGCTACTCGATGAACCTGCTGACGCTGCTGGCCATGGTGCTTGCCATCGGCCTGGTGGTGGACGACGCCATCGTGGTGGTGGAAAACATCCACCGGCACATCGAGGAAGGCAAGAGCCCGTTCGAGGCTGCGCTCGAAGGCGCTCGGGAAATCGCCATGCCGGTGGTCTCGATGACCATCACACTGGCGGCCGTGTACGCACCGATCGGCTTGCTCGAAGGCCTGACCGGGGCGCTGTTCAAGGAGTTTGCGCTGACGCTGGCGGGGGCGGTGGTGATTTCCGGGATCGTCGCCCTGACGCTGTCGCCCATGATGTGCGCCATGCTGCTGCGCCACGACGAGAACCCCTCGGGGCTGGCGCATCGGTTGGACGTGCTCTTCGAGCGCCTGAAAAGCCGTTACCAGCGCATGCTGCACGGCACGCTCAATGCCAGGCCGGTGGTGCTGGTGTTCGCTGGCATCATATTGCTGCTGATCCCGGCGCTGGTCATGTTCACCAAGTCAGAGCTGGCACCCGACGAGGACCAAGGCATCATCTTCATGATGGCCAACGCTCCGAAAACCACCAACCTCGACTACCTGAACGCCTACACCGATCACTTCATCACGATCTTCAAGGAGTTCCCCGAGTACTACTCCTCGTTCCAGATCAACGGTTACAACGGCGTGCAATCCGGGATCGGCGGTTTCCTGCTCAAGCCATGGAACGAACGCAGTCGCACCCAGATGGAAATCCTGTCGGAGGTCCAGGCCAAGCTGGAGGAGATTCCGGGCTTACAGATCTTCGGTTTCAACCTGCCCTCGTTGCCGGGCACCGGTGAGGGCCTGCCATTCGCCTTCGTCATCAACTCGCCGAAGGACTACACCACGCTGTTGCAGATCGCCGAACGGGTGAAGAAACGCGCGATGGAATCCGGCAAGTTCGCCTTCATGGACATCGACCTGGCGTTTGACAAGCCCGAGGTCGTGGTCGACATCGATCGCGCCAAAGCGGCCCAGATGGGGGTTTCGATGCAGGACCTGGGCGGCACCCTGGCCACATTGCTGGGTGAGTCCGAAATCAACCGCTTCACCATCGACGGGCGCAGCTACAAAGTCATTGCGCAGGTTGAACGGCCGTTCCGTGACAGTCCGGATTGGCTGAACAATTACTACGTGAAAAATACCCAGGGTGAACTGCTGCCGCTGTCGACCCTGATCAAAGTCAGCGACCGGGCCCGGCCGCGACAGTTGAACCAGTTCCAGCAGCTCAATGCGGTCACCATCTCGGGGTTTCCGGTCGTGAGCATGGGCGAAGCCATCGACACGGTCCGCCAGATTGCCAAGGAGGAAGCCCCAACCGGGATCGCCTTCGATTACGCCGGTGCCTCACGTCAATTCGTACAGGAAGGCAGCGCGCTGTGGGTCACCTTCGGACTGGCCCTGGCGATCATTTTCCTGGTGCTGGCCGCCCAGTTCGAGAGTTTCCGCGATCCGCTGGTGATCCTGGTCACGGTGCCGTTGTCGATTTGCGGCGCGCTGATTCCGTTGTTTCTCGGCTGGTCGAGCATGAACATCTATACCCAGGTGGGCTTGGTGACGTTGATCGGGTTGATCAGCAAACACGGGATCCTGATCGTCGAGTTCGCCAATCAGTTGCGTAAGGAAAAGGGCCTGTCGCCACGGGAAGCTGTGGAGCAAGCCGCGTCGATCCGTTTACGCCCGGTATTGATGACCACCGCAGCGATGGTGTTTGGCATGGTACCGCTGATCCTGGCCACTGGCGCCGGCGCGGTCAGCCGCTTCGACATCGGTACGGTGATTGCCACCGGCATGTCGATCGGGACCTTGTTTACGCTGTTCGTGTTGCCGTGCGTGTACACGTTGCTGGCGAAGCCGGACAAGGCGTGATGGTCCTGAAGGGCTAGGTGGCTTGTTGTGGCGAGGGGATTTATCCCCGCTGGCGTGCGAAGCGCGCCTAGGCTTTGATCCAATCAGCCTGAAATCTTTAGCCTGCAAATACCAGGGACTGCTTCGCAGTCCAGCGGGGATAAATCCCCTCGCCACAAGGGCCAGGTCGCCTGAAAGCTTTGTGGCTATCCAAAAATAAAAGCCTCGCACATGCGAGGCCTTTATCCGGGCTTCATCAAACTCAACTCTGTGGCCTCATCCCCTGGGAAAGACTGAACATGAACAACAGCAGGTCATTGTCCGGTCGGATCGCCTCGCTGGCCTTTGCCACACGTGGCAAAGGACAGTTTGCATCATTACTGCCAACGCCAAGGATCTGCGAGCGTGGCTGTTCCCAAACAGCCACCGCCATCGATGTAACTGCCAGGGCTCCCACTAAAAACAAACCTCTAGCAATTTCTAGTTTCATCGCTATAAACCTTTGATAGCGCTGCCAAACGCCGTCTCGTAAAAATAGACGAGTTTTTTCCAGTCAGCGTCGCTGAACGACGAATGGCGCCGCAGCTGCTTCATGTCGTGGGAAGCCGCGCTATAAGCCGTCAAACGCTGCCGACACTTCTCGAAATCCAGCAAAGCGATTTCGCCCTTGGCCGCCTCTCCTTCTCCGGTCACGCGAATGAAAACATGCTTGATGTAAATGCAACCGTGTTGCCATCGCCCCTTGTGCATGCGGGCCAGGGTCTCGGCCAACGCTTGAAGGATCTGCTCATGCACTGCTTCGCCGTGGCGCTCGCGTCCACCTCCGGCATACCAGTGCTGAATCTCTTCAAAGCCTTCCAACGCCCGGGTCACCAGCAAGGCGCGCCATTTGTGAACCGGGTCCCGCTGGGCGCCGCAAAAAATCAGCTGGGGTACACGCACATTGAGTCGCGTCAACGCCAGCAATGCATCCTGCTCACGCAGCACGGTTGGCCGACCGAACGGGTGCAGCCAGCTACGATAGATATGTCCGGTCTGACGCTTGGCATAAAGCAGCTCACCGTCCTTGCCCTTGATTCGCTGCACGCCGCTTTCACCGCCACGACGCACATTGGGTTCTTCCACCCACTCCCCCTGCTGGCTCCAGAAATACTCGAAGTCACCTGGGGGAGTCATTGATGAATCTGCTGCCTGCGCAACCATGCTGTTACCTCTTGCGTAATACGTAAACTCGCCACATGGCATAGAGCGGTAGAAAATCCAGTCGTTCCTGAATGCGGAACCCAGCCTGCCGAAACTCTTCTTCTACCGTAGCGACCGGTAACACAAATCGATTCTGGTAGTCTTTTTTCCCACGGGTACGTTCCTGACGCTTGCGTTTCCAGGCCTTGAAATTGCCATCAACCCACAACGAGATGATCACGCTGTCACGGCTGACACGCTCGAACTCCTTGAGAATCGTCAGTCGATGCGCCGGTTCACCGATGTGGTGCAGCAAGCGCATGCAAAAAATGCTATCGACGGCGTTATCCGGCAACGCAATCTGGAACGCGGACGTGTGCAAGGGTTGTACCCGTTTCACGACATCGGCCGGTTGAGACTCCATGGCGGTCTTGAGCATGGCCTCGGAATTGTCCGCACCAATGATGGCCCGGTTCGGTTTTTCGGCCAGCATCGACCAGAAACGTCCGGCTCCGCACGGCAGGTCCAACACCAGCCCTGGGTCACCGGCAAGTGCCAATGCGCGCCGTGCCAATTGTTGGTCCCGCAGGTTGGAAAGGCGACGACTCAAGCCGTTTCGATGCTTTTGAAAGTATCGCTGAGCATGCTGCTCGTTGTATTTTTCGGAAAAATCCAGCTTGATGGGCTTGGTCATTAGGGGGCTCCGTTAGTGATCGGCCCCACCTTATGAATCCATATGTCATCGCTTTGTGAAAAAATCGTCACACAAACCGTCGAATCATTTCAAGATTTTTCAAGTCCGAACGCTTAATCTTGAGGGTTGAGCGCCACTTCGAAACGGCAGCCGTTGGGTTCCATCGTGCTGAGGCTCACCGTCCAGCCTTGGTTCTCGCAGATCCGCTGCACCAGCGACAAGCCCAATCCCAACCCCTCCCCGCGCTTTTCGTTGCCACGCACGAACGGCTCGAACATTGCCTCGCGCTTCTCTTCAGGAATCCCCACACCGCTGTCCTCGACCACGAATCCGCTGGCGGTGAGCGACAGGCGGATGAAGCCCTGGTCGGTGTAGTGCAAGGCGTTGCGCAGCAGGTTGCCCATCACGGCGGTCAGGAATGTAGCGTTGTACAGTGTGTCAGCGGGTTGACCCGGTTCGACGATCAGCGTCAGGCCTTTGGATTCGATCGCCCCACGCCACACCCCAACCAGGTTTTCGGCTACCTGGGCTAGCGTCGACCGAGGCGCCATGCCGTTGTCATCGCGCTGGGCCCTGGCGAGCATCAGAAAGGTCTGAACCAGCTCACGCATTTCCTCACTGGCCCGGTTGATACGCTCAACCTGGGTACGGCCGCGCTGGTCCAGCGCCGGGTTTTCCAGCAGCAACTCGCAAGAAGTGGCGAGGACCATCAGCGGCGTGCGCAACTCATGGCTCACGTCGCTGGTAAACAGCCGCTCACGGGTCAGGGCCTGGCGCAGGCGTCCCAGCGTTGCGTCAAACGCTACGGCCAATTCTCCCACCTCATCGGCGGCATAATCCGGCGCCAGCGGCGGGGCAAGTCCCAGGAGCTGGTCGCGGTGACGCACCTGACGGGCCAGCCGCACCACTGGCGCCATCACCCGGCGGGCCAGGATCCAGCCCAGGAATACCGCCAGGGCCAGACTGAGGACAAACCCCACCAGCACGACCGCGAACAGCACCCGCTCACGCTCTTCGAAGTCACTCTGGTCTTGTAGAAGCACGTAATGGCGACCGTCCACGATCTCGACCATGGCGTGATAGGACAGTTGCTCGCGAAACACTTCGTGGAAGCCGCTCTCCAGATGACGCAAATCCTTGGGCAGCTCAAAGTCACCGGGCCCGCCACTGAAATAAAACAGTTGGTCGGGTTCCGGCCGATGGTTCCAGTCCGAGACACTGTCCATCAACAACAGGCGTTGCAGGTCACCGCCAAGCCCGGCGGAAATCAGTTTTTCCTCCACCAGGTGCACCGTTGCGACGATGCCCATGGCGAAGGCCCCGGCCACCAACGCGCTCATCAGCGCAAAGGCGATGATGATCCGTTGGGCAAGGCTCTGCTTAAACTCCATCGCGGCCCTCGGCCAGGCGATAACCAACGCCATGTACGGTGTGCAGCAACGGCTTGTCGAACGGTTTGTCGATCACCTGGCGCAATTGATGGACGTGGCTGCGCAGGCTGTCACTGTCGGGACAATCATCGCCCCACAGCGCTTCTTCGAGAATTTCGCGGCGCAACACATGCGGGCTTTTCTGCATCAACACTGCCAGCAGCTTCAGGCCGACCGGGTTGAGCTTGAGCAGCTTGCCATCACGGGTCACCTCCAGGGTGTCGAGGTCGTAGCTCAGGTCGCCGACCTGCAAGGCCCGTCGCCCACCACCTTGGGCCCGACGCATGACCGCTTCGATCCGTGCCGCCAGCTCAGACAGGGCAAAAGGTTTGATCAGGTAGTCATCGGCGCCAGACTTGAAACCCTGGAGACGGTCGTCCAACTGGTCGCGGGCGGTGAGCATGATCACCGGCGTATCGCGCCGGGCATCTTCGCGCAAGCGCTTACACAAGGTGTAGCCGTCGATGCCCGGCAGCATGATGTCGAGCACGATCAGGTCGTAGTGCTCAGTCGCGGCCAGATGCAACCCCGACAGACCGTCCTGGGCGCAGTCGACGGTGTAGCCCTTGAGTCCCAGGTAATCGGCCAGGTTAGCCAGGATGTCACGGTTGTCTTCGACCAATAGAATTCGCATGGGCATCTCCTGCGTACACGTTTAACGGCCGTCTTTGGCCCGCGCAGCTTACGGCCATTACCGACTCAGGGCTAGGGCGCGAAGCAGCACGAAGACCAACGCCTTGGAACACTGTAATCGTTGATGAGTTTTTCACTATTGGTTCACAACCTGACTACAGTGAGGGAGCAACACTCTCGCGCTATCGGATTGATAAATAAGGAATGTATTAAATGGACTTTTTGAAAATGGCGTCGATGCGCCTTCTGTCGTTGATCGCCTGCGTCTGGCTGGCGGTGTTTTTCCTCACCCGCACCGTTTTGCTGCTAACCCATCTGAATGAGGCCGATGGCGGCACGTTCACCATTTTTGCTACCGGTTTGCTGTATGACCTGGGTTTCCTCGCCTACGCGATTTTGCCGATGGGCCTGTACCTGCTGCTGTGCCCACCGGCCCTGTGGCGCCGCCGCGGCCACCGTTGGTTTCTTCAGGGCCTGCTGACGGTCACGGTATTCGTGATGCTATTCACCTCGGTGGCCGAATGGCTGTTCTGGGATGAATTCGGCGCGCGTTTCAATTTCATCGCGGTGGACTACCTGGTTTATTCCGACGAAGTGCTGAACAACGTACTGGAGTCGTACCCGATCGGTACTCTGTTGACGGTGCTCGCGGTGCTGGCCGTCGTTTTGAGCCTGGCTTTGCGCAAACCGTTCAATGCCGCGCTGGCAGCGCCTCTACCGACGCTTCGCGGGCGGCTGTTCAATACGCTGGCGCTGCTGGCTATCGCCGGCTTGAGCCTGCAACTGCTCAGCCAGGATTCGCCACGCGCCCAGGGTGGCAACGCCTATCAGAATGAACTGGCGAGCAACGGTCCATATCAGTTCTTCGCAGCCTTTCGCAACAACGAACTGGACTACGAGCAGTTCTACAGCAACCTTCCGCCGGCCGCCGTTGCCCAGCAGATCCGCGCTGAATTGAACGAGCCCACTACGCGCTTCATTGGAGAAGACCCGCAAGATATTCGCCGCATGGTCGGCAATCCTGGCACCGTCCGCAAACCGAACATCGTGTTGGTGACCATCGAAAGCCTCAGCGCCAAGTACCTGGGCAGCAACGGCGACAAACGCAACCTCACGCCCAACCTGGACGCGCTGCGCAAGCAAAGTCTGTATTTCAATAACTTCTATGCCACCGGCACCCGTACCGACCGCGGCCTGGAAGCCATTACCCTGGCCATCCCCCCGACCCCGGGGCGTTCGATCGTCAAGCGCATCGGCCGGGAAAGCGGCTTTGCCAGCCTCGGCCAGCAACTGAGCTTCGTCGGCTACGACAGCGTGTTCGTCTACGGTGGACGCGGCTATTTCGACAACATGAACGCGTTTTTCAGCGGGAACGGTTATCGGGTCGTTGATCAGAGCAGCGTCGACGAATCAGAAATCCATTTCAAGAATGCCTGGGGCATGGCCGACGAAGACCTGTACAAGCAGACATTGAAACTGGCCGATGCCAACTACGCCAGACAACAACCGTTCCTGTTGCAATTGATGACCACCTCTAACCACCGTCCGTACACTTTTCCGGACGACCGGATCGACATCAAGTCCGGTAATGGTCGTGATGGGGCGGTCAAGTACACCGACTACGCCATCGGTCAGTTTCTGGAGCAGGCGCGGCAAAAACCATGGTTCGATGACACGATTTTCGTCTTCGTAGCCGACCACACCGCCGGCAGCGCGGGCAAGGAAGACCTGCCCATCAGCAACTATCAGATCCCGTTGTTTATCTACGCACCGAAGCTGATCGAACCACGAGAAGACGGCCAACTCGCCAGCCAGATCGACCTCGCGCCAACCTTGCTCGGCTTGTTGAACCTGGATTACACGTCGACATTCTTTGGACGTAATCTGTTGCAGGATAACCCGTTGCCACCCCGCGTCGTCGTCGGCAATTACCAGCATCTGGGTCTGTTCGACGGTACCGATCTGGCGATTCTCAGTCCACGCCAAGGCCTGCGGCGGCATGATGACGCATTGATCGAGAGCCGTGAGTCCCGGACAACCCGCGATGATCCGTTGATCAGCCGCGCTATCACGTATTACCAAACCGCCAGTTATGGCTTCAAGCAACAGCTGCTTGGCTGGAAGACACCCAAGGAGGGTGTCGAGCAAATCAGCGAACGTTAACCGAACTGCCCCAGGCTGATGCCCTGGGGTGTTTTCCTTGTGCAGGACCTGTCATGTCATCAAGCGTTTCACGCTCCGCCCCTCGCCCGCTGAATTTCTGGCTGTGCCTGGGCGTTCCCATCGTTGTGGCGATCATCCTGGTTTTGCTGGAATGGACCGATCTGGACATGGCGCTGGCCCGACGATTTTATGATCCGAGTGCCGGCGACTTCATCGGTCGCCACAGTTACTTTCTGGAAAACATCCTTCATGATCGGGCCAAGCAAGTGGTCATCGGCTTTTCGGTGTTTTCCATTCTCGGCTTCCTCGGTGCGTTTTTCGTCGAACGCCTCAAGCCATTCAAACGGGAACTGGGCTGCCTGGTACTGTCCCTCGCGTTGGCGACTTCGTTCGTTACACCGATGAAAGCCGTCACCGCTGTTCAATGCCCCTGGAGCCTGAAAGAGTTTGGCGGCAAGGAAACCTATAGCGAGCTGCTGAGCCCGCGTCCGGCCACCGACAAGCCCGGTCGCTGTTGGCCGGGTGGTCACGCAGCCACCGGGTTTACTTTATTTGCGCTGTTCTTTGTATTGCGTGACCGCCGCCCGCGCCTGGCTCGTCAGGCCTTGGTATTTGCTTTCACCCTGGGGTCGGTGTTCTCCCTGGGGCGGATGATGCAGGGGGCGCACTTCTTCTCCCACAATGTCTGGACAGCGGTGTTCTGCTGGTTGATTTGCCTGGGGTGTTACTACTTCATCCTGTACCGACCAGCCGTCATGACGGATCGCGCCGCCCTGCCCGACCCCGTCCGAGCCTGAGTATTTCCAAAAGTAGGCGAGCCTGCCATGCAGAGGTTGGGTCTGATGGCCCTTCGCGAGCAGGCTCGCTCCCACAGTGGGTCTTCAGCGGTCAGACGAATTGCGCCCACCACAATCCCATGTGGGAGCGAGCCTGCTCGCGATGGCGGTGGGTCAGCTAATGAGAGGTTGGATGTGACGGCCTCTTCGCGGGCAAGCCCGCTCATACAGTGGATCTTCAGCGGTCAGAGGAATTGCGCCCACCACAATCCCATGTGGGAGCGAGCCTGCTCGCGATGGCGGTATAAGGTCCTCGCACATTCGAGGGCAATAAAAAACCCCGCCTGCTTTCGCAGCGCGGGGTTTTTCGCTACAGGGGTAAGGCTGGCTTACATCATGCCGCCCATGCCACCCATGCCGCCCATGTCTGGCATACCGCCGCCAGCTGCACCTTCTTTCTTCGGTGCGTCAGCCACAGCGGCTTCGGTGGTCAGGATCAGACCGCCGATGGAAGCAGCTGCTTGCAGGGCCGAACGGGTAACCTTGGTTGGGTCCAGGATGCCCATTTCGATCATGTCGCCGTATTCGCCAGTCGCAGCGTTGTAGCCGAAGCTGCCTTCGCCGTTCTTGACCTTGTCGACCACTACGCTTGGCTCGTCGCCGGAGTTGGCAACGATCTGACGCAGCGGTGCTTCAACAGCGCGACGCAGCACAGCGATACCAACGTCCTGATCGGCGTTGTCGCCTTTGAGCTGGGTCAGGGCTTCCAGAGCACGGATCAGCGCTACGCCACCGCCAGGTACCACGCCTTCTTCGACGGCTGCGCGGGTGGCGTGCAGGGCGTCTTCAACGCGGGCTTTCTTCTCTTTCATCTCAACTTCGGAACCAGCGCCAACCTTGATCACTGCAACGCCGCCGGACAGCTTGGCCAGACGCTCTTGCAGTTTTTCACGGTCGTAGTCCGAGGAAGTCTCGGCAACCTGGGCACGGATCTGGCTGATGCGTGCTTCGATGTCGCCTTGAACGCCAGCACCGTCGACGATGATGGTGTTTTCCTTGGACAGGGTTACGCGCTTGGCGTTACCCAGGTGCTCCAGGGTGGTGCTTTCCAGGCTCAGGCCGATCTCTTCGGAGATCACGGTACCGCCGGTCAGGACGGCGATGTCCTGCAGCATGGCCTTGCGACGGTCGCCGAAGCCTGGTGCCTTGACGGCTGCGACTTTGACGATACCGCGCATGTTGTTCACGACCAGCGTCGCCAGGGCTTCGCCTTCGACGTCTTCAGCCACGATCAGCAGTGGGCGGCCGGCTTTGGCAACGGCTTCCAGCACTGGCAGCATTTCGCGGATGTTGGAGATCTTCTTGTCGACCAGCAGGATCAGCGGGCTTTCCAGCTCGGCAACCATGGTGTCCGGCTTGTTGACGAAGTACGGGGACAGGTAGCCACGGTCGAACTGCATGCCTTCTACAACCGACAGTTCGTTTTCCAGGCCCGAGCCTTCTTCAACGGTGATCACGCCTTCTTTACCGACTTTTTCCATGGCTTCGGCAATGATGTCGCCGATGGAGTTGTCGGAGTTGGCGGAGATGGTCCCTACCTGGGCGATGGCCTTGGAATCAGCGCAAGGCTTGGACAGCCCCTTGAGTTCCTTGACGATCGCGATGGTCGCTTTGTCGATACCGCGCTTGAGGTCCATCGGGTTCATGCCGGCAGCGACGGCTTTCAGGCCTTCGTTGACGATCGACTGAGCCAGGACAGTGGCGGTGGTGGTGCCGTCGCCGGCGTCATCGTTGGCACGGGAGGCAACGTCTTTGACCAGCTGCGCGCCCATGTTTTCGAAACGGTCTTCCAGCTCGATTTCCTTGGCTACGGAAACGCCGTCCTTGGTGATGGTCGGAGCGCCGAAGCTCTTTTCGATGATCACGTTACGGCCTTTCGGGCCCAGGGTCGCTTTTACTGCGTCAGCCAGGACGTTGACACCGGTGAGCATTTTCTTGCGGGCGGAATCGCCGAATTTAACTTCTTTAGCAGCCATGATCGATATTCCTTAAATACTGTCTAGTAGCGGGAAATTGAGCGGGGAATCAGCCTTCGATAACAGCGAGGATTTCGTTCTCGCTCATTACCAGCAAGTCTTCGCCGTCGACTTTCACTGTGTTGCTGCCGGAGTAAGGGCCGAACACGACCTTGTCACCCACTTTCACGGCCAGCGCACGTACTTCACCGTTGTCCAGCACGCGGCCGGTACCTACAGCGAGAACTTCACCGTGGTTGGCTTTCTCGGCAGCCGAACCTGGCAGGACGATACCGCCAGCGGTTTTCTTCTCTTCTTCGCTGCGACGGATAACGACGCGGTCATGCAGAGGACGAAGCTTCATTGTCGATCTCTCCTAATTTTGGTTTTCATCGGCCGGTGTAGTCCCGGCGGGTTTAACAAAGCCGGCAAAGCCGGGTGCGGTTCGTCAGTCGAACCGCGGAAGTCTGTCCGGTGTCGCCACCGGAAACCTTGCGGTGACCGATACATAGGGGCGCACAAGCCGATTACAAGGGCCGGGCATAAAAAATTTTTCGCCCGGACCGAAACGAACACGGCACCCGAAGGTGCCGTGGGGATGAATCATTTGGAGTCCCGGTGCTCGAACTCGCCTTCGATCACATTGGGCTCGCGGCCCACCGGCTCACGCGGGGCCGGACCGCCACGGGGCTGGAGGTCATCGGCGAAGGCGCGCTGGCGCATCGCCTGTTCTTCGGCGCGCTGACGCATCTTGTTGGCGAGCAGCCGGCGAGTGAACGGCATCAGCAGGACCAGGCCCAGCACATCGCTGATGAAGCCCGGCAGGATCAACAGGCCGCCACCCAGGGCCAGCATCAGGCCTTCGAGCATGGTCTGGGCAGGCAGCTCGCCACGGCTCAGGCTTTCACGGGCCCGCAATGCCGTGGCGAGGCCGGCGATGCGCAGCACGAACACGCCGAGCATCGAGCCGAGAATGACCAGCAGCAGCGCCGGGAAGAACCCGATCGCACCGCTGACCTTGACGAATACGAACAGCTCCAACACCGGGAACAGCAGAAAGAGCAACAAAAAAGGGCGCATCAAATGGTTCCTCAACGCAAGAATGCCTTGCTATGAAACCTTAAATGACGTCGCCCTTTCGTGAATTCAAGCATCGGCCTCCGCATTTTTCGGCCAATGTTCGGCGTGGGCCAGATAAACCAAGGCTTCGCGCACTTGTGTCGGCGTGTTGCAAGGCGCTTTAAACGGCAGCCAGTGCAAGCCTTGGCCGATGCGCAGGTGCATGCCTTCGCTGTCGATGCCGACCATCTGCGCCGGCTCGGTCGCGGGCAGGTCGGCCAGCGCCACGTAATGAGCAATGGCTTTGGCGTGGTCGGCATTCATGTGTTCGATCATGCTCGCCTCGGCCTTGCCGGCAAACGGATTTGGCAGGGTGATCTGGTCGATCCAGTGGATGGCGCCGAAGCCGCCGATGTAGCGGTGGCGGACCGGTTCGAGTACCCAGAAGTCGAAATCGTGGGCCTTGTGGTAATTCTGCGACTCGGGGAAATAGCGATAGTAGCGCTCAGCGGCGGCGTCGATGCTGGCGTTGTCTTCCAGCTTGCGGGCCTGCGCCAGATACGTCAGGCGGCCAACGGCCTGCACATCCTCAGCGCCCCGCTCGCCCACCAGCATCGAGCACTTGGGGTCTTTCTGCAGGTTGTGGGTGTGCTGGGCAATGCGGCTGATCAGGATCAACGGCCGACCTTGTTCGTCCAGGCAATAGGGCACTACGGAGCCGAACGGAAAGCCGGGCATGGATTTGGAATGGGTGGAGAGCATTCCACGGTATTCCTTGAGCAGCAATTCTCGTGCATGCTTGGCAGCGTCAACGCTCAATTTATGACTCCTTTGATGAAAGCCGTATCAAAAACACTCGGATAGCCTAATTCCGTTCCTGCGTATCGACGGGCCATCCTCGTGTGCAGCCGGGCTACGCTGTAGTAGATCGAGAGCCCTTCGCAAAGGACATCTTTCACCGCACCGCCACCGGGACATGAATATGCAACTCACCGACAAAGTAATCATTATCACCGGCGGTTGCCAGGGTCTGGGCCGCTCCATGGCCGAGTATCTGGCGGGCAAAGGCGCGAAACTCGCCCTGGTTGACCTCAATCAGGAAAAACTCGACCAGGCGGTCGCCGCCTGCACGGCCAAGGGCGTCGAAGCACGCGCCTATCTGTGCAACGTGGCCAACGAAGAACAGGTCAGTGACATGGTCGCCCGGGTGGCCGAGGATTTCGGCGCGATCCATGGTTTGATCAACAACGCCGGGATCCTGCGTGACGGCCTGCTGCTCAAGGTCAAGGACGGCGAGATAAGCAAGATGAGCCTGGCCCAATGGCAGGCGGTGATCGACGTCAACCTCACCGGCGTATTCCTGTGCACCCGTGAAGTGGCGGCAAAAATGGTCGAGTTGAACAACAGCGGCGCGATCATCAATATTTCGTCGATCTCCCGCGCCGGTAACATCGGCCAGACCAACTACTCGGCCGCCAAGGCGGGCGTAGCCGCGGCCACCGTTACCTGGGCCAAGGAACTGGCGCGCTATGGCATTCGAGTCGCCGGCATCGCACCGGGCTTCATCGAAACCGAGATGACCCTGGGAATGAAACCTGAAGCGCTGGAGAAAATGACCTCCGGGATACCGCTCAAGCGCATGGGCAAACCCGAGGAGATTGCCCATTCGGCGGCGTATATCTTCGAGAACGATTACTACACCGGGCGGATTCTGGAGATGGATGGCGGGTTGCGGATCTGAAGAGCACCGTCAAACCAATGTGGGAGCGGGCTTGCTCGCGAAAGCGGCGTGTCATTCAACTATTAAGTCGACTAATCTGCCGCATTCGCGAGCAAGCCCGCTCCCACATTGGCCGGAGTTCAGCTTTTAATCGTCGCTGATTGTGATGTTGGGCATCGACGGCGCAGCCGCTTCCTGCAACACGATCCGCGCGCCCACGTGACGGGCCAGCTCCTGGTAGACCATGGCGATCTGGCTGTCCGGCTCGGCGATCACCGTGGGCTTGCCGCCGTCGGCCTGTTCGCGGATCAGCATCGAGAGTGGCAGCGATGCCAGTAGCTCGACGCCGTACTGGGTCGCCAGTTTTTCCCCGCCGCCTTCACCGAACAGATGCTCGGCATGCCCGCAGTTGGAGCAGATGTGCACCGCCATGTTTTCCACCACGCCCAGCACCGGGATGTTCACTTTGCGGAACATTTCCACGCCCTTGCGCGCGTCCAGCAGGGCCAGGTCCTGCGGAGTGGTGACGATCACCGCACCGGCCACCGGGACTTTCTGCGCCAGGGTCAGCTGGATATCGCCAGTGCCCGGCGGCATGTCGATCACCAGGTAATCGAGGTCGCTCCACGCAGTCTGCGTCACCAGTTGCAGCAAGGCGCCAGAGACCATCGGCCCGCGCCAGACCATCGGCGTGTTGTCGTCGGTCAGGAATGCCATGGACATGACTTCCACGCCATGGGACTGGAGCGGCACGAACCACTTCTGGTCCTTGACCTGCGGCCGGGTGCCCTCGGCGATGCCAAACATGATGCCTTGGCTGGGCCCGTAGATGTCGGCGTCAAGAATCCCGACCTTCGCCCCTTCACGGGCCAGGGCCAGGGCCAGGTTCGCAGCGGTGGTGGACTTGCCTACGCCGCCCTTGCCCGAAGCCACGGCGATGACATTCTTGACGTTCGCCAGCCCCGGCACCTGCGCCTGGGCCTTGTGGGCAGCGATCACGCTGTTGATCTCGACTTTGGCTGCGGCCACACCGTCCAGGGACTCGATCGCCAGCTGCAGCATCTGCGCCCAACCGCTCTTGAACAGCCCTGCGGCATAGCCGAGTTCCAGCTGGACGCTGACGCGGTCGCCCTGGATGTCGATGGCGCGCACGCATCCGGCGCTGACCGGGTCCTGGTTCAGGTAGGGGTCGGTGTACTGGCGAAGGACGGCTTCCACCGCTGCGCGATTGACGGCGCTCATGGGCAACTCCGATAGCAAGACTGGAAAAACAGGCCGCTATCCTACGCCGCGCATGCCTTTGTGGCGAGGGAGCTTGCTCCCGCTCGACTGCGAAGCAGTCGCCATCAGGCAGTCAAGGAGATTGGGGATTGACTGATTGGGGCGGCTTCGCCACCCAGCGGGAGCAAGCTCCCTCGCCACAGAGGCCCTGCCAGCATTCGGAAACAGGCTCACAGGGTGAAAAAAAGCCGCCGGCGCTTTATAGTGGCCGACCTCCGTTTCATCAAGTAGCCGAGCCCCATGTCCGAGCCACGCAAGATCCTCGTCACCAGTGCCCTGCCCTATGCCAATGGTTCGATTCACCTCGGCCATATGCTGGAATACATCCAGACCGATATGTGGGTGCGCTTCCAGAAACATCGCGGCAACCAATGCATTTATGTCTGCGCCGACGACGCCCACGGTTCGGCCATCATGCTGCGTGCGGAAAAGGAAGGCATCACCCCGGAACAACTGATCGCCAACGTCCAGGCTGAACACAGCGCCGACTTTGCCGAGTTCCTGGTGGATTTCGACAACTTCCACTCCACTCACGCCGAAGAAAACCGTGAGCTGTCGAGCCAGATCTACCTGAAGCTGCGTGATGCCGGGCACATCGCCACCCGTTCGATCACCCAGTATTTCGACCCGGAAAAGAAAATGTTCCTGGCCGACCGCTTCATCAAGGGCACCTGCCCGAAATGCGGGACCGAGGACCAGTACGGCGACAACTGCGAAAAATGCGGCGCGACCTACGCCCCCACTGACCTGAAGGATCCGAAGTCGGCGATTTCCGGGGCCACGCCGGTGCTCAAGGATTCCCAGCATTTCTTCTTCAAACTGCCGGATTTCCAGCAGATGCTGCAGACCTGGACCCGTAGCGGCACGCTCCAGGACGCAGTTGCCAACAAGATCGCCGAATGGCTCGATGCCGGCCTGCAACAGTGGGATATTTCCCGCGATGCGCCGTACTTCGGCTTCGAGATCCCGGACGAGCCGGGCAAGTATTTCTACGTGTGGCTGGACGCGCCGATCGGCTACATGGCCAGTTTCAAGAACCTCTGCAACCGCACGCCGGAGCTGGACTTCGACGCGTTCTGGGGCAAGGACTCCACGACCGAGCTGTACCACTTCATCGGCAAGGACATCGTGAACTTCCACGCCCTGTTCTGGCCGGCGATGCTCGAAGGCGCCGGTTTCCGTAAACCGACCGGCATCAACGTGCACGGCTACCTGACCGTCAACGGCCAGAAAATGTCCAAGTCCCGCGGCACCTTCGTCAAGGCCCGGACCTACCTGGACCACCTGTCGCCAGAGTACCTGCGCTACTACTACGCCGCCAAGCTGGGTCGTGGCGTCGACGACCTGGACCTGAACCTCGAAGACTTCGTGCAGAAGGTCAACTCCGACCTGGTGGGCAAGGTGGTCAACATCGCCAGCCGCTGCGCCGGTTTCATCCATAAGGGCAACGCTGGCGTGCTGGTGGCCGGCAATGCCGCGCCGGAACTGACCGACGCGTTCCTGGCCGCCGCCCCGAGCATCGCCGAAGCCTATGAAGGCCGTGACTTTGCCCGTGCCATGCGCGAGATCATGGCGCTGGCCGACCGCGCCAATGCCTGGATTGCCGACAAGGCACCCTGGTCGCTGGCGAAACAGGAAGGCAAACAGGAAGAAGTCCAGGCGATCTGTGCCTTGGGCATCAACCTGTTCCGCCAACTGGTGATTTTCCTCAAGCCGGTACTGCCGCTGCTGGCCGCCGATGCCGAGGCGTTCCTGAATGTCGCGCCGCTGACCTGGAACGATCACCAGAGCCTGCTGAGCAACCATCAGTTGAACGAGTTCAAGCCGCTGATGACCCGTATCGACGCAACCAAGGTGCAGGCGATGATCGACGCTTCCAAGGAAGACCTGGCCGCCAGCCAGACCGACACCGGCGCCCCCGCCGGCAACGGTGAGCTGGTCAAGGATCCGCTGTCGCCGGAAATCGAATTCGACGCCTTTGCCGCCGTTGACCTGCGCGTGGCACTGATCGTCAAGGCCGAGGCCGTCGAAGGGGCCGACAAGCTGCTGCGCCTGACCCTGGACATCGGCGACGAACAACGCAACGTCTTCTCCGGCATCAAGAGCGCCTACCCAGACCCGGCCAAGCTCGAAGGCCGGCTGACCATGATGATCGCCAACCTCAAGCCACGCAAAATGCGCTTCGGCATCTCCGAGGGCATGGTGATGGCGGCAGGCCCGGGGGGCGAGGAAATCTACCTGCTGAGCCCTGACAGCGGCGCCAAGCCGGGTCAACGGATCAAGTAACGGACTCGCGCCGCACCGATCCCACAGTCGCCTCACCGGTGGCTGTGGGATTTTCATATCTGGTCCACGGGTCCCGCGTGCCGGATAATGCCTAATCATGTAACAGGCCATTGACCAGCCGCACGCCCATGACCGAAATCGCCCTCACAGTGTTCAGCGCCGCCCTGATCAACAACCTGGTGTTGCATTGGCCGCTGGGCGTCGATCCGCTGCTGGCTTCCAAGGGAAGGAAACAGGTACACGCCCTTGGCATGGCAACGACGTGCCTGACGCTGACTGTCGGCACCTTGGGTTATCTGATCGACCACTGGCTCCTGGCCCCGACCCACCTGACATCGCTACGCCTGCTCATATGGCTGCCCTTGAGCGTACTGCTGATCGAGCCGCTGCTGCGGCTACTGACCCGCCAGCTACCCGCATTGCCGTTCGACGGGCTGTGGCCGTTGTTGCTGGGCAACGCCGGGGTACTGGGCGTCACGCTGCTCAACAGCCAGGATGACCAGGGTCTGGGGCACGCCATGGCCTTGAGTCTGGGGAGCGGACTGGGTTTCTGGCTGGTGTTGAGCCTGTTCGATGATCTGCGCCAGCGCACTTTCAACAACGATATTCCCCTTCCCTTTCGGGGCCTGCCGATCCAGCTGATCAGCGCCGGCCTGATGGCCGTGGCATTTCTGGGTTTACGCGGGCTGGTCAAAACATGAGTCTGATTCAACGTATCGATGCCCTACTGCCGCAGACCCAATGCGGCAAGTGTGGCCATCCCGGGTGCAAGCCCTACGCCGAAGGCATCGCCCAGGGCGAGCCGATCAACAAATGCCCGCCCGGCGGACACGAAACCATCGCGGCCCTGGCCGAGTTGATGAAAGTGCCCGTGCTGGAACTGGACACCAGCCGTGGGTCAGCGCCGGCGCAGATCGCCTTCATCCGCGAGGCCGAATGCATCGGCTGCACCAAGTGCATCCAGGCCTGTCCGGTGGACGCGATCGTCGGCGCGGCCAAGTTGATGCACACCGTGCTGATCGATGAATGCACCGGCTGCGACCTTTGCGTGGCGCCCTGCCCGGTCGACTGCATCGAAATGCGCCCGTTGCCCAATGCGACTGTACCGGTCGTGGGCGGGCTGGCCTGTAGTGCCGAGCAACAGCAGGCTCGCGCCGCCAAGCGCGATCACGCCCGCTGGCGTTTCGAGCAGCGCAACGCCCGCTTGCGTCGCGAGGAAGAACAGCGTCAAGCCGAGCGCCTGGCCCGCGCCCAGCGTGCAGCCCAGCCGCAAGCGCAAACGCTCGATCCGATACAGGCCGCACTGGAGCGGGTACGGGCGCAAAAAGCCGCCACCGCCGATGCGGCCTTGAAAAAGGCCAAGGTCGACCTGGCGATGAGTCGCGCGCAGTTGAACAAATCGTTGAAGGCGTTCGGCCACCCACCGACCTTTGAGCAGCAGTCGCAGTTGATCGTGCTGCAGCGCCAGTACGAAGCCGCGGAACAGGCCTTGGCGCAGTTGGAAAGTGCCGCGCAACCCGCCCCAGCGCCGATGCCCAAGCCTGCACCAAGCGCCGAGTTGAAACGGGCCAAGATTCAACTGGCGATGCGCCGTGCCGAACTCAGCAAAGCCCGGACGGCTGCCGCCGCTGACGAACAGTTGCAGGCCCTGGAGCAAGCGGTGCAAGACGCCGAACGCCTGGTGGACGAGCATGCCGCGCCGTGAGCCCGTGGATGAGCGGCTGCGGCAAGCGATGATGCGCGTGCTGCTGGCGACGCTTCCCGGCGCGCTGGCGTTGCTGTGGTTTTATGGCTGGGGCGTGGCACTCAATCTGCTGCTGTGTGGGATCACGGCGGTGGCGGTCGAGACGCTGGTGCTGCGCTTGCGCCGTCAACCTGTCTTTCCTGGCCTGAATGATGGGAGCGCGTTGGTCAGCGCCACGCTGCTGGCCCTGGCGCTGCCTGCGTACTGCCCGTGGTGGTTGAGCGTCGCCGCGGCCGCCAGCGCCTTGTTATTCGGCAAGCACCTGTGGGGCGGCGTCGGCAGCAATCCATTCAACCCGGCCATGCTCGGTTACTCCCTGATGTTGGTGGCATTCCCTGCCCATATGAGCCAGTGGCCAGCCCCCCACGGCATGGGCGTGCTTGACGGCTTGCAGCAAGTGTTTGGCATTCATCCAGCGCCCGATGCCTGGGCCGGGGCGACCGCGCTGGATAGCCTGCGCATCAATAAAAGCCTGACTATCGATGAATTGTTCGCCCATCACCCAGCGTTCGGGCGGTTCGGCGGCCAAGGCACCGAATGGGTCAATCTGGCCTTCCTGGCCGGCGGCCTGTTTCTACTGCAACAACGGGTCTTTACCTGGCACGCGCCAGTGGGAATGCTGGCGAGCCTGTTCCTGGTCAGTCTGCTGTGCTGGAACGGTTCGGGTTCCGATTCCCATGGATCGCCGCTGTTTCATCTGTTCAGTGGCGCCACCATGCTTGGCGCGTTTTTCATCGCTACGGAACCGATCTCCGGCGCCAGGTCTCCCCTGGGGCGCCTGTTGTTTGGCGTGGGTGTGGGACTGCTGGTGTACCTGATACGCACCTGGGGCGGCTACCCCGATGGCGTAGCATTCGCGGTGCTGTTGATGAACCTCGGCGTGCCCGCCCTGGACCGGTTGGCCGAGGCACGACAGAGGCGGCAGTCGGCATGAAGAATCCCGTCGGCGTGGCGATCCTGGCGCTGTTGAGCGGTCTTGGTATCGGCGCCACTTACCTCACTGACCTGAACACCGCCGGCCGCATCGAGGCCCAGCAGCAGGCTATCGCCAACAAATCCCTGCTTGAGGTGCTGCCAGCCGAGCGCTATGACAACCAGCCATTGGCCCAGCCGGTGCTGACCGAGCCAGCGGTCCTGGCCCACAGCACCTTGCTCGGCGGTTATCTGGCGACTCGCAACGGCCAGCCCAGCGCCGTGCTCTTGCGCAGCCAGGCATTGGGCTATGAAGGCCGCATCGAATTGCTGGTCGCCATCGACCCGTCGGGCCGCTTGTTGGGTGTAAAAACCCTGCGCCAATCGGAAACGCCCGGACTGGGAGCGGCCATCGCTGGCTGGCCGAACGCCTGGCTGCAAACCTTCACGGGGCGCTCACTCCAAGCGCCCGACGACAGTGGCTGGGCCTTGAAAAAAGACCAGGGGCAGTTCGACCAGTTGGCAGGCGCGACAGTGACGTCCCGAGCAGTCCTGCAAGCTGTCCACGATGCGCTGCGTTACTTTGACGAACACAACGCTCAACTGACCGCAGGAGGGACGCATGAATGAATAATTCACCGTGGCTGACACGCGGCCTGTTGCTCGTCCCCTTGATCGGTGCAAGTGATTCGCTGGCCGGCGCGTTCGGCTTATGGTTGGCCTGGGCCGCGGTCATCCTCGGCCACGGTCTGGTGATGAGTCTTGTGCGACCCCACCTGACTGTCTGTCAACGGTTCGTCGCCTGCCTGGTGCTGGCGGCTACCCTGACCGCTTGCACAGGTCTGGCCTTCCAGGCCTGGGCGCTGGAACTGTACCGCTCCCTAAGCGTTTACATCGGCTGGATTGCCTTGAGCTGTGTGGTGCTGGAACACGAGGGGTTCTTCGTTGAATCCCGCGTATCCGGACTACTCAAGCTGGCCGGCCTGTTTGGCTTGTCGATGTTCAGCCTCGGTGCCCTGCGCGAGCTGATCGGCAACGCCCTGCCCCTGGCGCTGCTCGCGCCCGGCGGCTTTATCCTGCTCGGCCTGTTACTGGCGGCCCGGCAGGCCTGGATCGCTCGCCCCCATTCAACCTTCGAGGAAACGCCGCGCCCATGAACGCCGCAAAACGCCTGGAAATATTTCGTCGCTTCCATGAAGACAACCCGGAACCGAAAACCGAGCTGGCCTATTCCTCACCGTTCGAGCTGCTGATCGCGGTGATTCTGTCGGCACAATCCACCGACGTCGGCGTCAACAAGGCCACGGCCAAGTTGTTCCCAGTGGCCAATACGCCGGAGGCGATCTACGCCCTGGGCGTCGAGGGGTTGTCCGAGTACATCAAGACCATCGGACTGTTCAACAGCAAGGCCAAGAACGTCATAGAAACCTGTCGCCTGCTGATCGAGCGCCACGGCGGTGAAATCCCACAGACCCGTGAGGCGTTGGAAGCCCTGCCGGGGGTGGGGCGCAAAACGGCCAACGTAGTCCTCAACACCGCGTTCCGGCAACTGACCATGGCGGTCGACACGCACATCTTCCGCGTCAGCAACCGTACCGGACTGGCCCCCGGAAAAAACGTCGTGGAAGTCGAGCAGAAGCTGATGAAGTTTGTCCCCAAGCAGTTTCTCCTGGACTCCCACCATTGGCTCATTCTCCACGGGCGCTACGTCTGCCTGGCGCGCAAGCCTCGCTGTGGCAGTTGCCGGATCGAAGATCTGTGCGAATACAAGCACAAGACCTCCGACGATTGAGGCGCCATTGGTTTTATCGATTCATCGATTGAAAAAATCTTTTTTACCCGCCGGTGGTTTGTCGCTATAAGGAGCGCGAATGGCAGTCTAAGCCTGGAGTCGAACCCATGAGTGCTGGCAAAGAACAACTGGATGTAGAAGACGAATTCATCGCCGTTGAAACCGACGACGTGGAACCTGTGGTCGTGGAGGTGGCGAAAACCAATCTGAGCAAACGCCGCACCATTGATAACCTGCTCGAAGAGCGCCGCTTGCAGAAGCAGTTGGCCGATTACGATTTTGATCTCTGACACATAAAAGCCTCCCTGATGGAGGCTTTTTAATGAATAAGCGTGACCGGAGAACTCACACCAACCCATTACGCTGCGCCAACTCGATCAGATCGACCAGGGAGCGGGCATTGAGCTTCAATAACAAGCGCGTCTTGTAAGTGCTGACCGTCTTGTTGCTCAAAAACATCCCATCGGCGATTTCTTTATTGGTTTTGCCCCGCGCCAGTTGCTGCAGGACCATCATCTCCCGCCCCGATAATCGATCGACCATATCGGACTCACTGGCATTGCCCAGACTTGAACGCACGGTATGCAGTGCCTGATTGGGGAAATAACTGTAGCCGGACAGTACCGCTTTGATCGCACTCAACAACTCGGTCAGGTCCTGTTGCTTGCACACATATCCCGCCGCCCCCGTCTGCATGCAACGCATTGAAAAGTGACCCGGTGATTGAGAAGTCAGCACCAGGACCTTCATCGACGTAGGAATAGCGGTCAGGCGGGCAATCACCTCCAATCCGTCAAGCTTGGGAATACCGATATCCAGGATGACGATATCGGGGGCTAGTTCACGGGCAAATTGCAACGCATCGACGCCATTATCGGTTTCGGCAACAACTTCATAACCGTGCCGCTCCATCAGCAAACGTACAGCAAGACGAATGACGGGGTGATCATCCACGATCAGCACTTTATTCATGGGCAAATCCAACTTCGCTGTTCGAATTTTTAGAGCACGCACAATAGCCTAGTCAATTCTACCTTGGCATGCTGCCCCCCCCTGGCCGCTCGCACCGAAAGACGGAACCTACACGCTATACAGAAAAATCCTACAAATTCCCCGAGAAAATTTGTGTCATGAATTTGTTTATCGTGAGGAATCGGCCTTTCTTAACGCTTGGGTAACGCCATGAACAGTAGGGCCTTTGAGCCCCGTGTCACACACAAGCAGGCCAATCAAGTGCGAGGGACTCATAATGAGTAACGTAATTATTGAGAAACAAGACCACGAACTGACTATTTACCGAATCAAAAATCATATAAAAACATCTATAAGCCGGACAGACACTTGATCTCTGTTGGCGTCATCGCTGCGGCGCTCCAACAAATCCAACAACAAACATTCAACTTCCATCACGAGCATGAAGAACCTTATGAGCCTGAACCATGAACAAACCTTCGAAAACCATCAACAACCCGATGACCCTCATCGCCATATTTGCAACTTTATCCGAAACTTCAGCGGCGATCTCCTTGCCCTTCCTGGACGATCAGGATCGTGAATGCTACGTCTGGTTCCTGATCAGCTTTCCGTTTTATCTATTGCTGCTGTTTTTTATCACACTCAACTTCAACCATCGCGCCTTGTATTCACCTTCAGACTTCCGCAAAAACAAGCACTTCTTGAAAAACATGAACAGTCGGACATGCCGGCGTAAACGCATATTGCGCCCGGCGAACAAGTTCAAAGTTTTCTTACTCAAGCCCTGTCGATGCAGGGACAAAACTCAGCGAGCGGCCTGCGCCGTGTGCAGCCAGTGCCGAATCTGTCGACCCAAACGCACCAGACCGGCTAAAGGACATGCAGCAATCATCACCTTGTACATCCTTTATCGCAGCACAAACGTTACAGCCCCCGAGTGCGATAACTGAGTAACAGTTAAAAGGTTTGCCCAAAAAAAAACGGCCTGCTCAATGGCAGGCCGTTTTTCCATACCGCCAGGATCAGAACAGCTTGCGACCCTTGTTCGCCGCGATGCGCATGCGCAGGGCGTTGAGCTTGATGAAACCGGCTGCGTCGGCCTGGTTGTATGCACCGCCGTCTTCTTCGAAGGTCGCGATGTTGGCGTCGAACAGCGAGTCATCGGACTTGCGCCCGGTGACGATCACATTGCCCTTGTACAGCTTCAGGCGCACGACACCGTTCACGTTGACCTGGGAAGCGTCGATCATCTGTTGCAGCATCAGACGCTCCGGGCTCCACCAGTACCCGGTGTAGATCAGGCTGGCGTACTTGGGCATCAGCTCATCCTTGAGGTGAGCGACTTCGCGGTCCAGGGTGATGGATTCGATCGCGCGGTGGGCGCGCAGCATGATGGTGCCGCCCGGGGTTTCGTAGCAGCCGCGGGACTTCATGCCGACATAACGGTTCTCGACGATGTCCAGGCGACCGATGCCGTGCTCACCGCCGATGCGGTTCAGGGTAGCCAACACGGTGGCCGGGCTCATTTCCACGCCGTCCAGGGCGACGATATCGCCGTTGCGATAGGTCAGTTCCAGGTATTGCGGGGTATCGGGAGCCTTCTCCGGGGAGACGGTCCAGCGCCACATGTCTTCCTCGTGCTCGGTCCAGGTGTCTTCCAGCACGCCGCCTTCATAGGAGATGTGCAGCAGGTTGGCGTCCATCGAGTACGGGGATTTTTTCTTGCCATGGCGCTCGATCGGAATCGCGTGCTTCTCGGCGTAGTCCATCAGTTTCTCACGGGACAGCAGGTCCCATTCACGCCACGGAGCGATAACCTTCACGCCCGGCTTGAGGGCGTAGGCGCCCAGCTCGAAACGCACCTGGTCGTTACCCTTGCCGGTAGCACCGTGGGAGATCGCGTCGGCGCCGGTTTCGTTGGCGATTTCGATCAGGCGTTTGGCAATCAACGGACGGGCGATGGAAGTGCCCAGCAGGTACTCGCCCTCGTAAACGGTGTTGGCGCGGAACATCGGGAACACGAAGTCACGGACGAACTCTTCGCGCAGGTCATCGATGTAGATCTCTTTGACGCCCATGGCCTGAGCCTTGGCGCGTGCAGGTTCGACTTCTTCGCCCTGCCCCAGGTCAGCGGTGAAGGTCACCACTTCGCAGTTATAAGTGTCCTGCAGCCACTTGAGGATCACCGAAGTGTCCAGGCCGCCGGAATACGCCAGAACGACCTTGTTTACGTCCGCCATGCCATCACTCCACGGGTTGTACGGAAAGCCGTGAAGTCTAACGTCCGGCGCGGATAATTTACAGAGGCGCGACAGCTTATGACGACGAAGCGACAGATTCTGTCGAGAGCGCGACGACCGGAAAGATGAGTCAGGAAGTGCGCGCTGTCGCCGAAACTGGGGTCGGGGCCGAGGTCTTGGCCGGTGCAGCGGCCGGGGCCGGAGCCTTCACAGGCGCCGCAGCAGGTGCGGGGGCTGGGGCTGGGGCCGGTTGAGGGACCGGCGCTTGAGTGGCAGCCACTCGCGACAGTTGGACAACCACGCGGCGATTCTTCGCTCGGTTGGCCGCGTTGGTGTTGGGCACCAGGGGATACCGTTCGCCATGGAAGCGCACGGTGATCTGCGACTCCTGGAAACCATTGGCCTTGAAGAACTCCTGCACTGCCAAAGCCCGGCGGCGCGATAGCTCGCGGTTGGTCAGGCGGTTGCCGCTGTTGTCGGAGTGGCCGTCAAGCTCCACATGGTTGACGCTCGGGTCGGCCTTGATGAAGTCGAGCATGACTTGCAACTGTGCCTTGGCGCGAGCATCGAGTTCGACTTCTTCACCCGGGAAGCCGATCTGGGTTTCTTTCACCTGCTCGAAATTCTTTGGCAACAACTTGGCTACGCAGCCTTGATAGTCACTGAAGGCCTTGTTGAAACGCACGGGCAGCAGGCGGACTTCCGATACGCGCCCGTCCTCGGTATTGCGCCGTACCACCGGGCTACGGCCATCCATCAGCCCACTGATCAAACGGCCGGCCTGGGCCTGTGAGCTGTTGAACAACACATCGCCACTGCCGATCCTGACCGAACCGAGGTTGATATCGCCCCGCCCCGGCTGCCAGGGCGCAGCGGCTGCCAGCAAAGTCGCGGAACCGCCGCCGAGCATCGGGTTATACGCCTTGAGGCGGAAGGTGGCCTGTTCGCCCGCCCGGCGCACGAACTCTCCGCTGCCAAAATCGGTGATCGGCTGACTCAACCGGCACTCGAACTTGTCACCTTCGACCGTCCACTCAATGTTCTCCAGACGTGTCTGGAAAGTGAGCGCCATGGCGGGAAAGCTGGCAAACACACTGAGCAAGGCTAGATAACGCTGGCGCACGGGAGGCTCCAATGACTTTTGTACAAAGATCGACACACGTTTGAGGGTATGACGCCGCTCCGGAGCACCGCACGGATTCGTGGCACACCTGTACGGGCTATCGGTCGCTTGGGCCAGAACTTGATAGCGGGTGCCTGAATCAGTCTTTTCCGGTAGCATTCCCCAGAGTTTGACCCGCCTGGAAGCCCCCCAATGTCCGACCGCCTGACCCTGCTGCGTCCCGACGACTGGCATATTCATCTTCGCGATGGTGCTGTGTTGACCCATACCGTCGCCGATGTCGCGCGCACCTTCGGGCGCGCCATCATCATGCCTAACCTGGTTCCGCCAGTGCGCAACGCCGCCGAGGCCGATGGCTATCGCCAGCGCATCCTCGCCGCACGCCCGGCCGGTAGCCGCTTCGAGCCGCTGATGGTGCTGTACCTCACCGACCGCACCCAGCCCGAAGAGATTCGGGACGCCAAGGCCAGCGGCTTCGTCCATGCCGCCAAGCTATACCCTGCCGGCGCGACCACCAACTCCGATTCCGGTGTCACCAGCATCGACAAGATCTTCCCGGCGCTGGAAGCCATGGCCGAAGTTGGCATGCCCCTGCTGATCCACGGTGAAGTGACGCGCGGCGACGTCGATGTCTTCGACCGGGAGAAAATCTTCATCGACGAGCACATGCGCCGCGTCGTGGAGCGCTTCCCGACGCTCAAAGTCGTGTTCGAACACATCACCACCGGCGATGCCGTGCAGTTCGTCAACGAGGCCCCGGCCAACGTCGGCGCGACCATCACTGCCCACCACCTGCTGTACAACCGCAACCACATGCTGGTGGGCGGGATCCGGCCGCATTTCTATTGCCTGCCGATCCTCAAGCGCAACACGCATCAGCAAGCTTTGCTCGACGCCGCCACCAGCGGCAGCGCCAAGTTTTTCCTCGGCACGGACTCCGCGCCGCACGCCCGCCACGCCAAGGAAGCCGCTTGCGGTTGCGCCGGCTGCTACACCGCCTACGCCGCCATCGAGATGTACGCCGAGGCGTTCGAGCAGCGCAATGCGCTGGACAAGCTCGAAGGCTTCGCCAGCCTGCACGGTCCGCGCTTCTATGGCCTGCCGGTGAACACCGATCGTATTACCCTGGTCCGCGACGAGTGGACCGCCCCCGCCAGCCTGCCTTTCGGCGAGCTGACTGTGACCCCGCTGCGCGCCGGTGAAAAACTGCGCTGGCGCCTGCTGGAGGAAAACGCGTGAGTGAAGATCATTTCGACGATGAAATGGACGGCAATGGTGGTTCGGGCGGCGCCCGTCACCCGATGGCCGCCCGGTTCCGCGGCTACCTGCCGGTCGTCGTCGACGTAGAAACCGGTGGATTCAATTCGGCCACCGACGCCTTGCTGGAAATCGCCGCGACCACCATTGGCATGGACGAAAAAGGCTTTGTGTTCCCGGACCACACCTACTTCTTCCGCGTCGAACCGTTCGAAGGCGCCAACGTCGAAGCGGCCGCCCTGGAGTTCACCGGGATCAAGCTCGATCACCCGTTGCGCATGGCCGTCAGCGAAGAGACGGCCTTGACCGATATCTTCCGTGGCGTGCGCAAGGCGCTTAAGGCCAATGGCTGCAAGCGGGCGATCCTGGTCGGCCACAACAGCAGCTTCGACCTCGGCTTCCTCAACGCCGCCGTCGCCCGCCTGGACATGAAACGTAACCCGTTTCACCCGTTCTCCAGCTTCGACACCGCGACCCTGGCCGGCCTGGCATACGGCCAGACCGTACTGGCCAAGGCCTGCCAGGCCGCCGACATCGATTTCGACGGCCGCGAAGCCCACTCGGCCCGCTACGACACCGAAAAGACAGCCGAGCTGTTCTGCGGGATCGTCAATCGCTGGAAGGAAATGGGGGGTTGGCAGGATTTCGACGACTGAGGCGTTGCTGGCGCGAGCCTTTGCTTTTTGTGGCGAGGGAGCTTGCTCCCGCTGGGTGGCGCAGCCGCCCCAAGATGTTGTGAGCGCTGCGCACTGGAGCGCCAGCCCGGTCAAGCGGGAGCAAGCTCCCTCGCCACAGGTCAGCGCCCGGCTTCAGAACCCATAAAAAAACCGGCCCATCGAGGGCCGGTTTTTTTATGCCTGGTGCGCTTACAGCTTTTCGCCGTGCTCATTCAGGTAAGCGGCAACGCCTTCAGGGGAGGCGGTCATACCCTTGTCGCCTTTTTTCCAGTTGGCCGGGCAGACTTCGCCGTGCTCCTCGTGGAATTGCAGCGCGTCGACCAGACGGATCAGTTCTTCCATGTTACGGCCCAGTGGCAGGTCGTTGATGATCTGCGAACGGACCACGCCTTTGTCGTCGATCAGGAACGCGCCACGGAAAGCCACGCCGCCTTCGGACTCAACGTCGTAGGCCTTGGCGATTTCGTGCTTCATGTCGGCAGCCATGGTGTATTTCACCTGACCGATACCGCCATTGTTGATCGGGGTGTTGCGCCAGGCGTTGTGGGTGAAGTGCGAGTCGATCGAGACAGCGATGACCTCAACGTTGCGAGCCTTGAAGTCGTCCATGCGGTGATCCAGTGCGATCAGCTCGGATGGGCAGACGAAGGTGAAGTCCAGCGGGTAGAAGAACACCAGGCCGTATTTGCCTTTGATGGCCGAGGACAGGGTGAAGCTGTCGACGATTTCGCCGTTGCCGAGGACGGCTGGAACGGTGAAGTCAGGGGCTTGTTTGCCTACGAGTACGCTCATTGGATATCTCCTGGTGTAGTAACGTGAAAACAAGGTCCGGGCCAGCCTGTCATCCTGAGGCGACAGCCCTGTGACACGAACCCGCTTTGCAAGGACCGACCATCATACACCGCGCATTTGGCCTGTCTTCAACGGTTTTTCAGCGACATCGAAAAATCGCCAGAGTGCCAGCAGAAACCGTTCGTCAGCCAGGCAACGCTCTGGCCCGGGCATCCCAGAAACCACTTTGACAATCATTCTCGTTAACATTAAGATCCGTCTCACTTGAGCCACAACCAGCGACGGTTCTCACTTATGTATGTTTGCCTCTGCACTGGCGTCACCGACGGACAGATCCGCGAAGCGATCTATGAGGGTTGCTGCAGCTACCGCGAAGTCCGCCAGGCCACCGGCGTAGCCAGCCAATGCGGCAAATGCGCGTGCCTGGCCAAGGAAGTGGTTCGCGAAACCCTCGCCAAGGTACAGACGGCACAGGCAGCGATCCCCTACCCGGTGGAATTTACCGCCGCGTAAACACAGTTTTTCAAAGAACCGGACTCAATGTCCGGTTTTTTTATGCCCGAAAATCAATTAGTTAGCGGCAAGACGCGGAACACAAACATTCTTATTCAGATTAATTTTCATTTATTATTCAATAACTTAGGTTTGACACTAGTAATTACGCGGCTCAAACTCTGCCTTATACACCGTCATTTACAGGACAGGCCCTCATCATGAAAGGCGACATTACAGTCATCCAGCATCTCAACAAGATCCTCGCCAATGAGCTGGTCGCGATCAATCAATACTTCCTGCATGCACGCATGTATGAGGATTGGGGCCTGAACAAGTTGGGCAAGCACGAGTATCACGAATCCATCGACGAAATGAAGCACGCGGATAAGCTGATCAAGCGCATCCTGTTTCTCGAAGGCCTGCCGAACGTCCAGGACCTGGGCAAGCTGCACATTGGTGAACACACCCGGGAAATGCTTGAGTGCGACCTGCGGATCGAACGCACCGGCCACGCCGACCTCAAGGCCGCCATCGCCCATTGCGAAAGCGTTGGCGACTTCGGCAGCCGTGAACTGTTGGAAGATATTCTCGAGTCCGAGGAAGAACACATCGACTGGCTGGAAACCCAATTGGGCCTGATCGACAAAGTGGGCCTTGAGAACTACCTGCAATCGCAGATGGGCGAAGAGTAACTTCCCCGCGGCAAGCCATTAAAAAGCCCCGCCCTTTTACGAGAGGCGGGGCTTTTTAATGCCCGGATTTCAAGGACAACTGAAATCCACTGTGGGAGCGGGCTTGCTCGCGAAGCGTTGGTTCAGTCAGTATTTCTTTGTCTGACCCTGCGCTTTCGCGAGCAAGCCCGCTCCCACAAGGTCCGTGCTCATCCAAAACATGGGTGATGAACATGGACCGGGGTTGATCAGGCTTCGGTCTTGGCCGCCGCTTTGGCCACAGCTTCCTTGATCACGGTTTGCAGCGAACCGTCCTGCGCCATTTCGGTCATGATGTCGCTACCGCCGATCAGCTCACCGGCGACCCACAGCTGCGGGAAAGTCGGCCAGTTGGCGTACTTAGGCAGGTTGGCGCGGATTTCCGGGTTCTGCAGGATGTCCACGTAGGCAAACTTCTCGCCACACGCCATTACCGCCTGAGCAGCCTTGGCCGAGAAACCGCACTGTGGCGCGTTCGGCGAGCCTTTCATGTAGAGCAGGACGGTGTTGTTGGCAATCTGGTCTTTAATGGTTTCGATGATATCCATGGAGCACCTCGGCTTAAACTTCGCGACTCAAGTCGTCGACACGGTGGCGCATTGTAACGGAAACCCGAGCGCCCTGCTTGGTCTGCGCCAGGGACAAATTCACGCAGCCGCTACCTTCACCGGCACGCCGTTGAGGGCCGCGTTGCCGGACAACTCATCGAGCTGACAATCATCGGTCAGGTCATTGGCGCTGGAGCCCGGCTGTCCACGGGCGATGCTCATTTGCACCCCCGGCCGGGCGTGCCCCCAACCGTGTGGCAGGCTGACCACGCCTTTCATCATGTCCAGGCTGCCCTGCACTTCGACTTCGATGACGCCCACTCGCGAACTGACCTTCACACGCTGACCGTCGACAAGACCACGACTGGCAAGATCATCAGGGTGCATCAGCAATTGATGACGAGGCTTGCCTTTCACCAGCCGATGGAAGTTATGCATCCAGGAATTATTGCTACGCACATGGCGCCGACCAATCATCAGCAACTCATCCGGCTGGGGTGCCTGCAACGCGGCAAAGCGCTCAAGATCCGCCAATATCACCGCCGGCGCAGCCTGAATCCGTTGGTTTTCAGTTTTCAAGCGCGCCGCCAGATTGGGCTTGAGCGCCCCCAGATCGATGCCATGGGGATGGTCGAACAGGGTGGCCAGGGACAGCTTGTGCGGCGATGCATCGCCATACGCCCCGTGCCGCAGGCCAAGGTCGATCATCTGCGCCGGCGGCAGGGTCGGTTTGAGCTCCTTGCCGGTTTTGGCCGCGAAGGCCTTGGCCAGGCCGACGAAGATTTCCCAGTCGTGCAAGGCCCCCTCGGGCTTGGGCAGGATCGCTCGGTTGAAGCGGGTCACGTTGCGCACCGCGAACAGGTTGAACGTGGTGTCGTAATGATCGTTTTCCAGCGCCGAGGTCGACGGCAGGATCAAGTCGGCGTAGCGCGTGGTTTCGTTGATGTACAGATCGACGCTGACCATGAACTCCAGACCATCCAGCGCCTGCTCCAGCTGCCGTCCGTTGGGGGTGGACAGCACCGGATTGCCAGCCACGGTGACCAGCGCACGAATCTGGCCTTCGCCTTCGGTGAGCATTTCCTCGGCCAGGGCCGAAACAGGCAGCTCCCCCGCGTACTCAGGGCGCCCGGAGACTCGGCTCTGCCAACGGTTGAAATGCCCGCCGGAAGTGGTCGCCACCAGGTCCACCGCAGGCTCGGTGCACAACGCGCCGCCGACCCGGTCGAGGTTGCCGGTGACCAGATTGATCAGCTGGATCAACCAGTGGCACAGCGTGCCGAACGCCTGGGTCGAGACGCCCATCCGGCCATAGCAGACCGCCGATGGCGCGGAGGCGAAGTCCCGGGCCAGTTGACGGATCTGCGCCGCCGGCACCGCGCACAGCGGGCTCATCGCTTCAGCGGTGAACGTGGCGACGGCTTCGCGCACGCCCTCCAGGCCATCCACCGGCAGGTGGCTGTCACGAACCAATCCTTCGCTGAACAGCGTGTTGAGCAAGCCAAACAGCAACGCGGCGTCGCCCCCCGGGCGTACGAACACATGCTGATCGGCGATGGCCGCCGTTTCGCTGCGGCGGGGATCGACCACCACCACTTTGCCGCCACGGGCCTGGATCGCCTTGAGGCGTTTCTCCACATCCGGTACGGTCATGATGCTGCCATTGGAGGCCAGCGGGTTGCCGCCCAGGATCAGCATGAAGTCGGTATGGTCGATGTCCGGGATCGGCAGCAGCAGGCCGTGGCCGTACATCAGGTGACTGGTCAGGTGATGGGGCAATTGGTCTACCGAGGTCGCCGAGAAGCGGCTACGGGTTTTCAACAGGCCGAGGAAATAGTTGCTGTGGGTCATCAACCCATAGTTATGCACGCTGGGGTTGCCCTGGTAGACCCCCACCGCATTCTGGCCGTGGCGGGCCTGGATGTCCGCCAGGCGTTCGGCAACCATGGCGAACGCATCGTCCCAGGCGATGGGCTGCCACTCCTCACCGACACGCTGCATCGGTTGGCGCAGGCGGTCCGGATCGTTCTGGATATCTTGCAGCGCCACGGCCTTGGGGCAGATGTGGCCGCGACTGAAGCTGTCCAGCGCATCGCCCTTGATCGAGGTGATCGTCAGGCCCTGATCTTCGGTTTCGGTGGTTTCGAGGGTCAAGCCACAGATGGCTTCACATAGATGGCACGCACGGTGGTGGAGAGTCTTGGTCATGGCCAGTCTCTGTTTTGTTCGTGACGGGCGCTTTCGGCCGCGGGAACAAAACTATGGCGCGTGATTCCCGGCTGCGCCAGCGACGTTCGTCCTGTGAATTGCCGGGCATCAGGCCCACCGATGCTGTGTGCTCAAGGATGTTCGGGAGGTGGCGCCAGCAACTGGATTTCCTCGACTGTCTCCACCTGCTCCTGGCTGATGGGCTCGCCGGTCAGCTCCCCGATCAAGCGCCAATGCTCATCGAGCCCGCCACTGATGGTTGCCATGCGGTCGATCATCCGGCGACCGGCGGCCTTGATGACCTCATCCTCGCTGCGCAGCAGTTCGAACGACAAGGACGTCACCGACGCGGTGAGGTGCGTCAGGGAGCGTGTCGTCAGCCCCAGCAGTTCCATCAGTTGTTGCTCTTTCGAATCCATTTCGGCGCTCCTGCGTCTCGGACTTCTCTTATAACCCAGGCCTTTGCATTAGGAAATGTTTCACGCTCGGCAGCCGTCAGTGGAGGCACGGATGACTCGCCGTAAACCGGCCACCAAACCGTGGCACGCCGGCCTCGCTTGATTGCCAAGCGACGTAGCGCCAGTGTACAAATGGGTCGCTGCTGTCCGGAAACCGGCCTCGAACGTGTCATCCCAACCTTGGGATAACCTCGCTGCAATCCCTAAAAACCGTAGCCCTATTGGTAAGACGCGACATTTCCTTATAAGATCGCGCCTTCCCCCTATTTCGTCGCCCCGTGCGGCTTTTGCCGCAGGTCTCGCCCGTTTTTTCCTTGAACAAGGCTTTGAGCATCTGCGGTCCGTTACAAAAAGGTAGTCAATCATGAGCGCAAGGCACTTTCTCTCCCTGATGGATTTCACGCCCGATGAGTTGCTCGCCGTGATCCGTCGAGGCGTGGAGCTCAAAGACCTGCGTAACCGCGGCGTACTGTTCGAGCCCTTGAAAAACCGGGTATTGGGGATGATCTTCGAGAAGTCATCGACCCGCACCCGCATCTCTTTCGAAGCGGGGATGATCCAGCTGGGCGGCCAGGCGATCTTCCTGTCGCCGCGCGACACCCAGCTGGGCCGCGGCGAACCCATCAGTGACTGCGCCATCGTCATGTCGAGCATGCTCGATGCCGTGATGATCCGTACCTTTGCCCATAGCACCCTGACCGAATTCGCCGCCCACTCCCGCGTACCAGTGATCAACGGCCTGTCCGATGACCTGCATCCCTGCCAGTTGCTGGCCGATATGCAGACGTTCCTCGAACACCGCGGTTCGATCCAGGGCAAGACCGTGGCCTGGATCGGCGACGGCAACAACATGTGCAACAGCTATATAGAAGCGGCGATCCAGTTCGACTTCCAGTTGCGCATCGCCTGCCCGGAAGGTTATGACCCCAGCGCCGAGCTACTCGCCAAGGCGGGAGACCGGGTGAGCATCGTCCGCGATCCGAAACTCGCCGTGGCCGGTGCGCATCTGGTCAGCACTGACGTCTGGACCTCCATGGGCCAGGAAGAAGAAACCGCCAAGCGCCTCAAGCTATTCGCACCGCTGCAAGTCAACCGGGCCCTGCTCGACCTGGCGGATGCCGAGGTGTTGTTCATGCATTGCCTGCCGGCCCACCGTGGCGAGGAAATCAGCGTCGATCTGCTGGATGACCCACGCTCGGTGGCCTGGGCCCAGGCGGAGAATCGCCTCCATGCGCAGAAGGCACTGCTCGAGTTTCTGGTCGAGCCGGCCTACCACCACGCATGAGCCATACCCTGCTGCTGAATCTGCATGACCTGGCTTGCGGTTATCAGGACCAACGGGTCGTGCAGAACCTCAACCTGCACCTCAACGCAGGCGACATCGGTTGCCTGCTCGGTTCATCCGGGTGCGGCAAGACCACGACACTTCGCGCCATCGCCGGTTTCGAGCCGGTGCATGAGGGGGAAATCCAACTGGCCGGGCAGACCATTTCCCGCGCCGGCTTCACCCTCGCGCCGGAAAAACGCCGCATCGGCATGGTGTTCCAGGACTACGCGCTGTTCCCCCACCTGAGCGTGGCCGAGAACATTGCCTTTGGCATCCGCAAACATCCGGACCAGACCCGTGTCGTCGAAGAACTGCTGGAACTGGTCAACCTGAAGAACCTGGGCAAGCGTTTTCCCCATGAGCTGTCCGGCGGCCAGCAACAGCGCGTGGCACTGGCCCGGGCACTGGCACCCGAACCGCAATTACTGCTGCTCGACGAACCCTTCTCCAACCTCGACGGCGAGCTGCGCCGCAAACTCAGCCATGAGGTACGGGACATCCTCAAGGCCCGTGGTACCAGCGCAATCCTGGTCACCCACGATCAGGAGGAAGCCTTCGCCGTGAGTGATCATGTCGGGGTATTCAAGGAAGGTCGCCTGGAGCAGTGGGACACGCCCTACAACCTGTATCACGAACCGCTGACACCTTTTGTCGCCAGCTTCATCGGCCAGGGCTACTTCATTCGCGGCAACCTCGAAAGCCCGGAGTCGGTGCAGACCGAGCTGGGCGTGCTGCGCGGCAATCGAGCCTATACCTGGCCCGTCGGCTGCGCGGTGGATGTACTGCTGCGACCGGACGACATCGTCTACGCCCCGGACAGCCCGCTCCAGGCGCAAATAGTCGGCAAGACTTTCTTGGGCGCCTCGACCTTGTATCGCCTGCAATTGCCGACCGGCGCGCAGCTGGAATCGATCTTTCCGAGCCATGCCGATCATCTGGTCGGGGCCAGTGTCGGCATTCGCGTGGTGGCTGAACATCTGGTGCTGTTCCAGGCGTCCGGGAGCACGGCGGCGCATCTACCGCCGGCGGAGAGCGGCGTGCGACGGTATAGCACGTCCAGTTAACGAACTGCTCGCGACGGCGGCCTGCCTGAGCGGATGATGTTGACTGGAATGCCGCTTCGCGAGCAGGCTCGCTCCCACAATGGATCGTGCACGAACGCAAGAAAGAGGTCGGCTGTCAGATCGCTTTCGCGAGCAAGCCCGCTCCCACAGTTGGAGCGGTGCACGGCCGCAAGAGACTGATCGGCTGTCAGGCCGCCTCGCTTTGGCTTTGGCTTTGGCTTTTGCTTTTGCTTTTGCTTTTGATCTTGGGCGCCCCATCAACCACAAGGGCCGAACGCAGGCATTGCGTAGTGGGCAACCCGGCATGGATGCCGGGTTAGCCGCGCAGGGCCATGGATGGCCCATCGCGGCGGGCCCACGGAGCAATGCCGGAGTG